>ERZ1026866.89-NODE-89-length-62565-cov-9.117117_pt1 | contig 62565 bp, 74 predicted proteins | sample MGYA00380163_ERZ1026866 | MGnify/ENA primary metagenome ERZ1026866 (study PRJEB33269, sample SAMEA4719799) | human gut metagenome | biome: human-associated habitat; feature: organic feature; material: feces | place: Cameroon | collected 2013-10 ...
AGAAAAACTAATGGATTTGAGAGTAAGGCTAATTGAGAATTTTTATCATTTAGGTATTAAGAAGTGGTATTTTTCAGAAAGTTGAGCTAATTGAGAACAGTTTGCATTTGGGTGTGTTGGTGTGTAAGTTGTCAGGCAAAAATGCAAGAAATAAGCGGTTAAAATTGGGTTGTTAATTAATATAGATTTTTACTGAATAAAATATCTAACAACCCATTTTTATTGTAACTTTTTTATAATTTCTAAACATCATTCCTTTTACATCATAAAAACTTTATCTTTACACTTTCACTTTTTCGGATTTTTTGCAAAAAACACGTGTAAGTAAGCACTAACACAAAAAGGGGGTATTTGATTAAAAAAGCATCACTTTTTTCACGCTTTTTCACGTTATTGAGAACCATTCTCAATTAGCTTAACTTTTCGATTCTCATTTAGCTTAATTTTAAAATCGCTTTATTGAGAACAATTCGCAATTAGCTTAACTTTTCGATTCTCATTTAGGCAATTTTTAAAATCACGTTATTAGGAATTATTCTCATTTGAGTGGCTAGGGTATGAAAAGCATTACATTTTTAAAACTTTCTTATTTGTCGAATTTGCCAATCTGTAAAATGATAGTACACCAACACAGCAAGGCAAGCGATACACTAAAGCAAGTAAGAAGTGTTAGCATTAAAAGCAAAAGAGTTAAGCAGTCAAAGGCTATTGAGTTTTATTATCAGGGAGCGGGGGAGTTGAGGGGGCGAAGCAGCGACGCACATACCCCCCTATGGGAACTTTGGTGTGAAGGTGTGTCGGGGTGTTGCTATCAAAAGGGGTCACCTTTAGATATAGAGTCCATTTTCCGGGCGGGTGAAAGGTGTCTCCACACCAACGCACCTTAGCTCCGAAACACCAACACTTGCATCACACCGACACCCCCCTACTGTCCAGTCCACACCACAATCTAAAAAATGTCGCTGCCCAGCCACCCCACCCCCTTATATATGTCTATTGTATAAATACAATATACATCTGCATCCGCATCTGTATCAGATTGCCACCCTAAAAATAATACTTGACAAACTCCCCCGCCCATGCCACAATACACCTGTTTTTAGCCTCTTTTCAGACTTTAAACTATTTCATGAGAATTTCCTTTTAAAAGCTAAACTACCCCGGGTCCTCCTTTTCTCGGGGTATTTTTTATGCATGTAATACATTTATGTATTATATACTTCTATATTCTACACCTCTTATCTTCATCTACTACTTGCACCTACACACCAACACTGGTAAACTACTCACATACCAAAACAAGAGGAATAAATCATGCCTACCAAATTTACAGAACAAGATGTCGCAAGACTAATTCAACTATGGAACGCCAATCTTTCAGCAAAAGATATTGCACTTGAGATGGGGCGTAGTTTCCATAATATTCGCAACAAGATTAAGTCACTACAAAAGAAAGGTGAGATTGCGCCACGCTCGAACTCTAATAAAGTAGATGATACCTTTGTTGAAATTACTGCAGCAGCACACCAACTCCCGATTGAAGTGGTAAGACATTTCACAACATTATTTACGGGCGGGCAGGAGCGGGTGATTGCAGGTACTCAACAATGTTGCGAAGCGTACACTCGTCAGAATGGCTATTGTTATTATCTTCCGGATAGGGTGAAGCTCACAATGGATGTGTCGCCATCGGGGGTAGTACCAATGCAAGGACATGAAGGGGAATTGATTCTCACATGCCACGCCATTGCCAACACACGTAAGACAATGAGCCATGACGGGTTTATTAATTTATGTAAAGCTATTGCAACAACATTTGCATAAAGCTATAATAGTAAGCGTAGTATGACGAGTCACGTACTACAATTCCTTAGTTAAAAGTATTAGGATGTTGTTTTTCATTTGCTGAACCCTGTTACAGAACATTTTTCTTTGCAGTCGTTCAGCACTTTTTTTACCTCCGGTTTGCCGGATTTCACTGGCGCAACGCTCACACCTTTATTACATGTCGGCTGTACACAGTAACACAAGCAGAAGTCCTCTGAGTTGCCCACTTGCTGTGGTGCTGGATTTTCTTTGGCTTTTACAATCGCACGTGCACCCTTTTCACAGTTCACCACTAGGCTATCTTTATCAACAGTGATATACTCAAGATAACAGTTTTCGAGAATGGCTTCTTTGACTTCACTATTTTTGTTACTATATGTCTTAGGGCAGCATTTTAAGAAGCGGCAGTTTTTAAAGATGCAACCTTTCTCGAATTTGCACTGAGCGTAGAACACACAGTTCTCAAATTCACAGTATTCCGGGAATGTTGAACCGGGATTGAAAGTTTTACCTTTGTGTACTTGTTGAAACGCCATAGAGAGAAACCTAAATGAATGATGAACAAAAATATTCGGAAGAACTGATTTATGGTATGTATAAGCATATCCATATTTCGGAGTTCGTACGAGATTTAATTTTATATGGTCCGGGTCGCGTCGTCGAGGTTTGTGATACCCACAACGTGAGTGCGGAAGAATTTGAAGAAATTGTAGAGTTGCCTTCATTTAAAAAAGAGATGAGGGAGATTCGTGCTTTAGTTGAAGCATCACCGAATGCATTAATTCAGTTAAAGGCTCGCATGATTGCTGAGAAGTCGTTGGAAGAACTGCATGATATTATTAGAATGGGTGCACGTGACAACGACAGAGTTAATGCAGCTAAATTAGTCATGCAGGTGGCAGGGGTGGCTGACGCAGGTCGCCTTGGCACGGGTGAAGAAAGTAATAAGCCACAAGCGAGTGGTCTCGTGCTTAATGTTAATCTTGGACAGAATGGTGGACTTATTCCGCCTCTGCCTGCAGGTGAGCCGCGTCCATTGAGACGAGTGGCGGATATTAAGAAAGAGATTGAGGTGATTGATGTTAAATGATGAGGACATTGTACGCGGTGCGGTGTCAGGACATCATGCACCGTCACACAGTGATGAGATTGGCTACGCCAGCGAGATGGGTGCAGACTATGCCCCTGTAGATGAGCAGCAGTCTGTGCTGGGTGAGAATGACATCGGGTTTAACTATTATATGTACCCTACCCTGCATAGAATGGCACTGAGCCCTGCACGTGTTAAATTTTGCATTGGACCTGCTGGCAGTGCTAAGACCAGTGGTATTATTTGGACACTACTGTTACAGGCTATTATGCAAGAGCCGGCGGCAGATGGAGTGAGATACTCTCGTGCATTGGTGGTACGTAATACTAACTCAATGTTACGCTCGACTACAATACCGTCATTTAAAACAATGGTGGGTAACTTGATGACATTCCGCACGGGGAGTTTCCCAATGATGGCTCACGCGAGATTTGAGTTAAATGATGGCACTAAGGTTCACTTTGACGTGGAGTTCTTGTCATTTGATGATGAGAAGTCACAGAATAAGTTGCTGGGGTGTGAGCCAACATTCGGGTTCATCGATGAGTTGTCAGAGTTCCCTGAGTCGTTGGTGTTTGCGATTGACCGTCGTCTTGGGCGTTATCCTTCAGGTAGATTTGGTAAGGCGACATGGGTTGGACTGCTCGGTGCAACTAACGGTCCACTTAAAAATCACTGGTTATATAGGTGGTATCTCGGGGATAAGGATGATGAGTTCAAGATGATGTCTGAACGCATGGGTCGTCCATATTTTGAGTTATTCAGACAGCCGCCCGCTCTATTAAGACAGCCTGATGGGACTTGGGACCCGAACCCGATGGCGGAGAATATAGAAAATCTTCCGGGCGGATATAACTATTATTATGCTATGCTTGGGGGCGAGGAGCAGAAGATTAAGGCATACGTGGAGGGTGACTTCGCGGACTTGGTGACTGGCAAGGTGGTATTCCCTGAGTTCAACGAGAGCCGTCATGTCATCGACCAGTTTAATGTGCCAGCAGGTGCTCCACTTTATTTATCCTTCGACTTCGGTCGTACACCAGTGTGTCTAGTGGGTACAATGACCGCAGGCGGTCGTCTTATTATAGTAGATGAGGTGATGGGTGAGGACATGTCTATTGAGACATTAACTGTTGAGCATATTAAGCCAACACTCAGACGCAGATATATGAACAACTTGGTCGAGGGAGCGTGGGGTGACCCTGCAGGTCTCGTGCAAGCTCAGTCTGTTGATGTGTCACCATACGACATCTTATTAAAGAACGGTATTCCGATTGAGAGTCCGGGTACGAACAAGTTGCAGCCACGGATTGAGGCGGTTAAGCAACGCTTGACGAAATTAGACTCAATGGGGCAACCTTTACTGCAAATCACAAAAAATTGCAAATTTTTAATTGAAGCTTTAAAATACAACTACATTTACGAGAATGTACGCGGTAAGAACGATGTTGTTCGTGATACACCGACAAAATCTCACGAAGGCTGGACATCAGATTTAGCCGATGCGTTGCAATATATGGTATTAGGTATTAATATTAGCAGCCGTATGAGTAAGTCGAGCTCGAACAGAAGTTCAAGACGACATTCAAGATTTATTTAAAATAGGAGAAGAAGTAGTATGCCATGTCAAGGTAAACGACCACCACACGGCTGTCCAGTAGGCAGTAATCGTGGTAAAACACCAGCACACAAATAAGGTGGTGAACGGTGGGTAAGAAACACGACAGATTAGTAGAAGAACTCGGGCAGTATGTCCGTGACCGCTTCGAGATTGCTAAAGACACGAAACGCGAGCAGTATGACATCCTGTTAGACTGTTTACGCCAAGTTCGTGGGGAATTACTCGCCTGTGAAACTCTTGACCCTGACATCGATGTGAACTTTAACATCACATCACCTATTGTTAAGGGTATTGTGGGTCTCATTCGTGATGTATTTGCTAACTCGATTGAGAGCCCATTTGTCATTAAGGCAACTCCGCAAGCAGACTTAGACGATGCACAGACTAAGAACGTGATGCAAGCGGTGATGGCACAACTTCAACAGATGCCAATGATGACCTCTGACATGCTTGAGCAAGCAGCGGCAGAACAAGGTCAAGCACTTAAAAATGCAGCGATGCAAGAACAGCAGAAGTTATCTGCTATTGCCGCTGATAAAATGAATACATTAATTCAGGACAGACTTCATGACGCGGATTGGTTACGCCAGTTTGGTGATTTTATATATAACTTTGTGGTGTATCCTGCTGCTATTATGAAAACCCCCGCGGTTGTGATGAAACCGTGGAAGCGTTGGAATGGACAACGTATGGTAGTGGAGCGCAAGTTAATTCGCGCAGTAGAAAACATTTCTCCGTTTGATTTCTACCCAGCACCAAACGCACAGTCGGTACAAGACGCAGAGTATGTTGTGGAAATCCGCAAATGCTCACGTTCTGAATTAGTGGGGTACTACTCTGCACCGGGCTTCGATGGCGAGGGAATCCGTCAAGTATTGAAGGAACATCCGACAGGCTGGCTCGAAGAACGCGAGGACGGCAAGGACCATAACCCTGAAGTAGACACAGACCAATATGCCATTGGACTTGAGAACGACGCTCAAGGATTTTATGACTGTGTGGGATTTTATGGGGCAATCCGTGGCGAATTACTCGAGGAGTTCGGTGTTGAAGTAGGCTCTCCTGACATTTCTTACGAAGCAGAGATTTGGACAATTAACGACATCGTGATTAAAGCGGTGTTAAACCCTGACCCAGCAGGTCAGCGTCCATTCTATGTAGCATCATTTGAACCAATCCCGGGAGCATTTTGGGGTGAGTGTCCAGTTACCCGTCTACGTGATGTACAACGTGTATGTACAGCAACAATCGTAGCAATGGTACGTAATATGGGACTCGCATCAGGCGTATTGGGTGAGGTAGAATCCGACCGTGTAATTGACGATGAAGATGTAAATGTAATCCTGCCTAATACTATTCGCGAGGTTAAATCCGTGATTGGTATGCAAGGTCGTGCTTACAACTTCTACACTGTACCTGATATTTCACACCAGCTATTAAATGTGTTCGAGCGTTTCATGCAATACGGCTATGAGACAATCGGTATTCCACGTGTGGCATTTGGTTCGACAGAAAATATTGGTACATTAGGACGCACATCGGGCGGTGTGGCAATGGTATTAAACCAAGCAAGTAAATCAGTTAAGTTTGCTTTACGTGTGCTTGAAGAAAATATCATTGAGCCAGTTGTTCAATCATATATTGACTATGAGTTGATGTATTCATTAGATGAGACCATTAAAGGTGACATCCGAGTACATGCACGTGGTGTAAGTGGTATTGTAGAGAAAGAATCACAAGAGTCTAAACTACAATGGGCACTACAATCACTAAGCTCGTACATTCAAGTGATTGACCCTAACACCGGACAACCGATTATTCCACCAGCGGCAATTCAACGCTTGTTGTACCAAATCTTTAAGGTTAGCGGTATTAGTACCGAGGGAATTTTCCCTGACTTTGATTTACAGTCTGCTGTTACGCAAGATATTCAAAGTTTGAACCCGATGTATCAAGGTGGTACTATTGACGGTCGGAACGCTAGCGCAGGTCAAGCAATAGCGAACCAAAACAGTCTAACACCTAATTCACCAGTAGGAGGTATGTAGTGAGTTGTTACCAGCTTCACTTCGATGTCGCTATTGTGGATTCACATTCGGTGGAATCAGAACCACAGAATATTACCTTGTTAAAGACGGCAGTATTGCACCTTATGCATGAGGACCCGTGCGGAGCACCATTAGATATTTGCGTGCAACGTGTGGTAAAATGTCAAAATGGGTGTACAATTAGTACATTCTTACATGATTTTCCGATTGATGCATGTGACCCAATTCTTCCTCCGGGCGAGTACCAAATTTCTGTGGGTTCAAAGATGACTATGTTAGCCAACGCTGTTGTTGGTGTAGATGTAATTTTTGAAGAAGTTTCACCTGAGTACGTGCAAGCCATCATTGCTAATAAAGCAGGAGGATGTTAATAATGGCAAAAACTAAAGTTTCACAGCAAGAAGCTGGAGCATTTAGACGCTTCCGTTCTTCTGCTGATGCGGGACAAATCAAGAACGTATTACTTCGCGAGTTAAACTTAACACGTGATGCATACGAAGATACAACAGCAAGTGAAGAAAACCGTATCGCAGTTAATGCGGTTAAATCAGTGCTACGTGTTTTATTCGATGACGAGTTGGAGCGAATCGATGAGTAAATTTGAATCAGCAGTTTCACACTTAGAGTTAGGGCAGAAATTAGTCGCTACCATGTTACGTGGTACAACTGATTCTTCATTTACCTTAATGCGTGGTGTTCCAGCAAACTGCGACAAGCGAATGGAAGATTACTTATGGACTGAGGTTATCAAAGATGGTAAGCCAGTTCAATTAAGTTTAAGTAAGGATAATCCACTAGAGATTAACCTACCCGGAACTTATAAATTCAGAAACGACGGCACAGATGACGAACAAGCATTAATCGACATGACCGTGTATAAACGCGTTGAATAGGAGATTATATGGCTAGTCAAGTAAAAATTGACGGCATCGTCCGTATGCTGAAAACAGTTCCAGCGTTTCGATTACTTCAAGAGTACATCTTTGAAGAATTAGAACGTGAACGTGAATTGTACGAGAACAGCGAAGCAAATGAGTTTCTGCGTGGTCGCGTATCAATCCTTAAAAAACTAAAAGCCGATTTGGAGAAATAACGAATGGCAGACTTCGACCAAACACAAAGTGAACTAGACCAATTCTTAGACCAGCAGTTTTCCCAACCTGCATCTGAAGAACCAGCTAAAGGTACTGAACAACCTCAAGATGATGAAGTTGATATTTCAGAATATTTAAATGGTGATGACGATGAATTACCACAGGAACAACCTGCAGGTCTAACACAGCCAGCTCAAGCTGAACCAACACAAAATGCGACCGTTTCAAATGAGGAACGTTTAATTGCATTAGAACGTGAATTAGCAGCAACGAAGGCTCGTGCAGAAATGTATGAGAACGCAGTACGTGCTAACTACGAACGTGAGTATGGTCAGCAACAACCGACAGAACCACAACGCCCAACATTGGCGTATTCTGACGATGAACTAGCTGTAGATGAAAGATTTGAAGCCGACTATGGGGACGCAAACCCATACATTCAAAGTATCGCACGTAGAGTCGCTAATGACTTGTATCAACGTGCTGTAGTACCTTTGCAACAAAAATTAGATGGCGTTACCAGCCAACTGGAAGCTCAACGTGGTATCAATGACCAAAACCAAAAGTTTGCATTTGAAACCGAATTACGTAAAGCTGTTCCTGATTTGGATGAAATTGCGTTCTCTAATGAGTGGCAAAGTTACTTAAAACAACCTGCTCCGTATACTGGCGGTACAGTAACTATTGCACAAGTAGTACAAAGCGGTATACAATCAGGGAACATGAAGCAAGTGGTGGAAGTGATTGAGGACTTTAAAGGCAAACGCCAACGCTCTCAACCACAAACGCAACAAGTTGCACCGGGTCGTTCACAGACCACGCAGCCTGTTACAGCACCACGTGGACAGAAAGTGCTCAAGATGTCGGACTTCGAGCGAGCTACCGCTAACTTCCAAGCAGGTAAACTTTCATGGGATAAGTATCAACGTATCACAGATGAGTTTAATGCCGCGATGGTAGAGGGTAGAGTAAACACAAACCGATAACGTAGGAGTTATTAAATGCAAAACAAACCGGGTGGCGTTTTACCGTCAGCAAGTGGTTATCAAGTGTATAATGCACTAAACACCCCTATCTATGCAAAAGCGTTCTTAGCTCGCTTCTACGCTGACTCAATCGCAGGGTCTATTACCTCTCAGGATATTATCCCTGCTGAATTGAAACAGTGTGGCGACCAAGTTACTTTCCGCGTAGCACCAGTGGGTGAAATTTTTGATTACATTAACAACCAAGACTTAGAAGTTTCTACATTGAACACTGAGTTAAAAACCATGGTTGTTAAACGTGGTAAATACTGGAACTTAAAACTTTCATATGTTGATGAAAAACGTACTTGCAACATCAAAGAGTATGTTAATGAGTTCATGGAAAACAGTACATTATTGTTACGCCAACACATCGACCGTGAAATCTTAACTGAAGTTCCGTTACTAGCTGACCCTTATAACAAAGGTATCAAAGCTGGTATCAAGTCAGGTGCATACAACTTAGGTCAATTAGGTCAGCCTGTTGCCTTAAACAAAGAAACAATTTTAACTAAATTGTCTCACTTATCTACCGTTCTTGACGAACAAAACGTTCCAGAGAAAGGTCGTTACGTTGTATTACCTACAATGGCAAAAACCTTGTTCTATACAAATCCGTTATTGAACAACGCATGTGCAGCAGGTACAGGTAAAGCAATCCTTTTAAGCCAACAATTCTTAGATGTTGCTGGTTTCAAAGTGTACTTCACCAACAACATGCCTATGTACTTTGACCCGCAAGTGAACAAACAAACGTTCTTAATCTTAGCAGGTTTCAAAGAAGCAGTTGGTTTCATCACTCAATTAACAAACCAAGAAGTAATCGACAAAGACCCACGTTCTTTCGATAAATACTGGCGCGGTTTGACCATTTATGACTTCGATGTATTAACACCTGAAAAATTAGCTGTGTTATACGCAACCATCGAAATCGAGTAAGGAGTTAGACAATGGCTAAGTACAATATCTATCTTGGTGGTAACAAACGCAACGTTGCAGCATATGGCGACTCTATGTGGGATGCAGGTTTAGACCCAGCAGACCAACACGTTGAATATGCGGCTCACTTAAAAACTCGCCACAAAACAATGCAGTTCTACTATGACGATGGTCATGAGCACATGCGTATGTGGTATCGCCAAAAAGGTTTAGGCGTATTACCAGTAGGTGACGAGTTAGGTGTTATCTTATTAGCAGCTGGTTCTTTTGTTAATAACATCGTGTTACATAACAAAAAAGCATTAGCGGAAGGCAAAATCACTGTTATTTTAAACGGTGTTGCAGGTGATGCTCCAGCAGACTTAGCAGCATTAGCTGACAAAGTAAAAGATGCTAAAGATAAATTAGCGAAAGCACAAGCTCAAGCTAATACAGACCCAACAAATGCTGGCTTAAAATCAGCTGTAACCGCAGCTAAAAAAGCTGTAGCAGATGCAGAAAAAGCATTAGCTGAAGCTAACAGCCGCGAAGTTGAAACCTTCGATGTTGATTTAACAAAAGAAGGCTACACTGTATTGCGTTCAACTGAGTTCTTACAATCTAACGGTGACATCACCATTAAGATTAAAGAGGGTTCATTATCAGGTGCATGTTTCACAGTATCAGCATCGGTAGAAAACCATAACGACCAACACGGTTGTTCATGCTACCAAGCTCCATGTGAGACTGTTTACCCGGACCCACAATGTGTACGCTTACCAGCATAAGCCAAGTACGAGGGCAGGGCTAGACCCTGCCTTTTTATTAACTACAAGAGAAAACAAAAATGCAATTAAACCGTAAACCATTAGCTTTCGTAGATGAAAGCGGATATGTAGTCCCAAATCCTACATTCACAACAGAATCAATCAAACACCTTAAAGGTCGTTTTGTTTACACAAAAGCAGATTTAGAGTTTGCGATTTCAGAAATGAATCGTAAGCAGGAAGAACGCAGAATGTTAGCTGACCAACACTACGGCAGCGACTCTGTTCAAATTCCAACAGATTTTGAAACCATCGAAGATGTAGAAGTAATCATGGATGGTCATCGTGAAACCGTACCGTCAATGACCGCAGCACCTAATCGTCGCAAGAAAACCGAAGGTAAATCAGCAAAACTGATGATGCCTAACGAAGCTCCGTTACCTGAATCATTAAACATGGAACAACGTGGCATGAACTTGACTGATGAAGAACGTGCAGATATGCGTGGCATTGATGTACATGCAGCAGCAAAAGCTATGTTCGGAGCAGATAAGTAATGGCAATCACAGCAAGAACTCTAATTGAAGATGTATCAAGATACTTATCCGATTACGATGAAGATGAGTCCTATGTTCATTGGACAAAAGAGGACTTGCTGTCGTATTTCAAACGTGCAATTAGTATCGTTGCCATCACAAAGCGAGATAAGTTCACTCGCAAAACAGAAGTAAAATTGGTAGAGGGAGCATTACAAGATGTTCCCGATTCATGCGAATCCGATATTAAAGTATGGGGATTAGCAGATGAAAATGGCGTGGTAAAAACCATCGCTAGAAAATCGAAATTAACCTACTACCCCGCACTTGGCAGACCGGTGTGTAAAGGTAAGGTTAAAGGCGACACAGAATACAAATTAAGAAGCTACGAATACAGCGAGGACAATCCTCGTCAAATCGTGGTAGACCCGCCAGTTCCAGCTGGCACTAACGCTACACTTGTGATTTCATGCTATATGCCACCTGAAGTTACCAGCGAGGACAGCTCAATCGAGTTAGGTGCAGATGCAGAAGCCGCAGTATTTGAGTTCATGTTGTATTATGCATGGGGTGTAGACATCGAAGATAACGCCAACAGAGAACGCAGTGACAGCCATTGGAATAAAGCTATCCAATTACTGCAATTATCTAGCGGGATGGAAGCATTAGCACGGCAGGTTAGATAATGAAAACAATCGAAGATTTTGAACCGTTCGTACTCGCCTACGCACCGTTCGTTCCACAAGAGATTCTTCAACACGCAATCAGAGAGACTATCGTAGAGTTTATGCGAGAGTCTCGTTGTGCTTCTGACACATTAGATGTTGAAACGCAAGAGAAGGTTGGCGACTACATGCTTGAAGTTCCTGACTGTCGTAGAATTGTCAAGGTTACATCAGTAATGGAGAGTCCTTTACACTGCAGCGGTAGAGAAAACTGGAATCCACTTGTTCAAGGCGAAGAAGCAGATTACACAATCGAATTGCGTCGTGGTGAACATCCAATTATTGTTCTGAATAACCCACGAAACAAGCCTACAAAACTACGTGTAGATTACGTATGGGCAATCGGTCGTGATGACTGTGATGTGCCTGACTTCATCTACGATGACTACATGCAAGCTATTTTATATGGCACGTTAGTACGTTTGGCAATGCTACCTGAACAAGATGCATTGTTGAGACAAATAACGTTATTCCAAACAAACTGGTTTAATGCATTACAACAAGCTAAAATAGATAAGACAGGCGGCAAAGCTCGTAGAATTATCGGAGCTAGTTTGCTTGGGAGACGCGGTAGAGGACGATTATGGCTATAGTATTTGGCAACGCTCCGGAATCGAAATGTTGTAGAAATCAATGTCTACCAATCGCACCGGAGTATGAAGAAGTATGTTGCGACCCTTGTGACCCTTGTGAGGAGAAGAAGTGTCCACCAACAACTTGTGCATCTAACACAATTAAAATTCAGGCTGGCGAAATTGAGCGATGCTTTTCACTCCGTCAAATGGGGTGTAATGGTCGTCCAATTCCAGCGATTAGAACTTGTTTAAGAATGGATATTCGCAGAAAAGGTTTCTGTAAAGTCCTACTTAAAATCACTCCGTACAGAGTAGACCAAGAAAATGGTGTATGTTTTGCATGGGGAGATGGGTTCAAATCACTGCCGAAAGGCTATTATGAAGGCGACATCTATGTAAATAGTGAATGTTGCACACACGTGCTTTTATACATTCCGGGATGTCAAACCATCGTTGCAGACAGCACTCCGGTAATCGAAGAAGGCTGTGGTGGTATTGAATATAGCACTGGTTGCTGTGCAGTACCTCAGTACGATGAAGAAATCGAACAACCAACAGGAACATGCGATACGGGGTGTAGCGAATGTTAAACACTAAAGTATGGGGCAGATGTACAAAGCTCGCTAAAGCGATTACATCTACTGACACACAAATTACATTACCAGTTGGTGACGGTAGTAAATTCCGCATCAACGACCAAGAACACTTCTATTTAACACTCCGTAATGGTGGCGTTATGGAAGTTGTTAAGGTTGTAGCACGTGCTGGAGATGTATTAACGGTAGAACGTGCACAAGATAACACAACTGCACAAACATTTGGTAAAGACAGTTGCGCATGTGTAGAGTGGAATCCACAGCAATTATGTGAGTTCGTTAAGAGCTGTGCTGGTGGTTGTACCAATATCACACCACAGACATTTGTAGTTACATGCGGTACTTCAGTCACTGTAAATGAGTGTGGAAATATCACAGCAATCAATGGGAGCGAAACATGTTAGAGTTTATCGATGGCTTCAAGACTAAAGTTGTTGGTCATGTACAAACCACATCAGACACGATTAATCTCCCGTTTGCAGCTGCGAAGAAATTGAACGATATGGTAGAAGGTAATCACATCTACCTAACAATTAAATATCTAGACCGTTATGAAGTGGTTAAATACACCAAAGAAGGTGAAATTAAAAACGGCAAGATTGCAGTTGAACGTGATATTCTAGGTAAAGGTCGTAAAAACTTCCCATGCGGAAGCTGTGTTGTTGCAGATTGGAACTCAGTACAATTACGTGAGTTCATCTGTGCTAACAAATGCTAGGGGGACAAATGGCAAATTGTGAACTTGGATTAGTTCCATTAACATGCGACCGAACAGGGACAGGCTTCACCGCCCGTCCTTTGGACATTGAGAGCAACAGATTACACCTTGTAAAAGGTCACGCTAAACACTTCCCGCCAATCATCAATGGTCAGTATTTCTATGTGAGAATTAAAGGCTGTGATGGCTGCTGTGAAGTAGCTAAAGTAGTTGGCATTGATGAAGATGTGCTTGAGTTAGACCGCACAATGAGTGCTAAATGTACTTGTATCAAGTCTAACACAATGGTTACTTACGAGTGGGATACCCTGCAGGTAATTTTAGATGTAGCAAACTCAGTTGGCATTAATGTGGAATCGCCACTAAAATATGACGCATGTACACGTACACTCTCTGTAGATTGCAAAGAATTATTTGCGAAAGATTGCGGAGGTTGTGGATGCGGAGAAGGTATTGTAAATGGCGGAAACGTAGCGCAAGCTGGTGGTGGATTACGCGGAGAACCCGGTGAAAAAGGTGACGCAGGTGTTGGTATCGCATCATTAACAATCACCGCAAGTGGTCAGTTGATGTATACTCTGACCGATGGAACTACACGTTCAGCAGGTGTTCTACCAGTCGCTAAAGGTGCTCGCGGAGAACCGGGTCCGAGAGGCGAACCGGGCGTACAAGGTGATAAAGGCGACGATGGGAAATACCCTACAGCCGTCAATATTGCAGATGGTAAAATTCGCTTTGTAATGTCTGATAATAGTGTATTAGAGACAGATGCATCCGCTTTAAAAGGCGAACAAGGCGAACCGGGAAAACAAGGCGATAAAGGTGATAAAGGCGATGTTGGATATTCGTTCCAATATGTAGAGACTGAAGATAAAGCATACGTATTCGGTGCACCAAATATCACTTTCACAATCCAGTCACCTGCGATGGAAGGGGTAACACTCGGACCATACACAACTGCAGCGGATGGATTTGTGGAAATCCCTAAACCGCCAACATCAGGCAAAGCTGTACTTAAATTAATGGTTAATGGTGCCATTGTAGGCATCGGGAGAACAGGCTAGATGAGAATTGCTCAATTTTTTGGGTTAGTTCCGAAAGTCGCAGATAAATCACTGCCTGAAGGTAAATCAGTAATCGCAAACAACTTGGACATCTATGGTAATCACTTACGACCAATCAAGCTACCATCAGATACAGGTATGCGGTTACTGACCTCTTGCGGAGAATTATTTACAGGTGAGCCAGTATCTATTCACAGAGCTGGCTCTTTGTATATTGCGTGGGACAAACTTGTATTTACAGCACCTGACTGGACAAGAAAGTTAGGTGAGACAACATTTTTATTTGTTGAAAACGGTAAGTTATATAGACAGTCTGCGGAGCGTATTCTCGCCAAACAGTGCCCGATTCCTGTAGGTATCAAACGACCTGAGAACGCAGAAGTTCGGTTAGAAAAAATGCCTAAAGCCGGCTGTCCTAAAACGAAGATTCCACCGTTGTGCATCGCAGATAACAACTGTGATAATGTACCACACCCTCCAGTTCCGACTGCATACTTATTCACATATGTGAACGCATGCGGTGAAGAATCCGCACAATCTAAACCATCAGAAGTGGTAGACATTGAGTGGGGTGACGCAGCGAAAGTAACAGTGGTAGATACACCACCTGCAAATGCAGTAGCCCGCAGATGGTACAGAGCAGTTAGCGATAACGAGAACAATGCACGATGGCTGATGGTCGGTGAAACACCAATTAATCAAACCGAGTTCTATGACAATAACTGCCCATGTGATTTTTCATGTGAGTTATCAACAGACACTCACGATGCTCCACCGGAGTGTTTAGAAGGTGTAGCTGCTATCGGAGATAACCTAACTGTTGTTTGGAGTAATAAACACTTTTGGGTTTCAGAGCATAACTTCCCACACGCCTACAATCTGAATAACGAGTACAGACTGCGTTTCAGAATTAGAGGAATGTATGAAGTCACGCCACGTATCGAAGGAGATGTGCACTACACGCTTATTGCAATCACAGAAGGTATGCATTATTCAATCGCTACAGATGACCCTAATCAGGTAGAAATTGCAGAGATTGAACAGCGTTATAAATGCATAAACTTCGACAATGTTTGTCAAGTAGATAGTGAAGTTATTTATTCAGCCGAGCAAGGGTTAGTAACGATTTCTGCACAAGGCGAACAGCTAATTACAGGCGAAATTGTAACCGAGAACGAGTGGTCAGCATACGAGCCACGCACAGTACGGCTCACATACCACGATGATAGGATATTCGGATTTACTAAATCAGGCGGATTTATCCTGCAGATTGGCTCTGACAAGCGTAGAGACAGCGATTTCTCCACGCACAACGTTGTCGTACAACGTGGCTATACGGACGGAATCAGCCCATTCATTGTTGTTAATAAAGGACACATCTATGTGTGGGGAGCTGGCGAATATGCAATCTATGATTGGAAATCACAGACACAGATGATGGCTGGAATGTGGCGACCTGTAGCATGCAAAGTAGTATCACCCGACTTTGATAACATCATGCCACGCGGTCACAGAGAAGCTAAGATTAAGTATGAAGAATGGCGTAGGCAGAACCCATATGCAGATGACAAAGCGTTTTTCTGCAAATATCCTGAATTCCAACAACACTATTCACACTTAATTGGAAATAGACCATCGGTTACTGTTATTATCTATGCTGACGGTAGAGAGTATTTCCGGAAGAAAGTTTATTCTAATAAGCCATTCCTGCTCCCTAGACGGTACAAAGCGATTGATTGGGCGGTACGTGTTATTGGCTCAATTAGAGTAGATGAGATTCACTTAGAGAGCTCAAGAGAGAGCTTACTAGGAGGTAAATAATGCCAACACCAACTATTTCCTCACAACAGGGGAATAAAGCCGATGTGGATACCAGTAACAAAAACAAGAACCAAAATCAAGGTACATGTGCATCATCATGCGGTGTAAACCAAGCGTACGTTGAAAAAGGTGAAGCTACTGGTACTGGTTCTACTCAGGTAAATGCTAACCATATTATCCAGTACCCTCGACAACCTAAAATGGACGACGGTAAATGGATTTCGATTGGCTCTTTATTAGGTGCATTACTTGGTAAGTTTGCCGACAACGGCACATTGAATAAAGCTAAAGAAGCTGAAAATAAATGGAAGGCTATTAACGAGCAACTTGCTGAAAAAGGTAACGAGCTGTGGGGTAAGATGCCTAATGAAGCTGCAGAAGCCGACAAAGCAGATAACGACTTAGAGAATCAGTATGGTTGGAATCTTGCAAGACGCGACGATGAGTTACGTAGAGCGCAACAGCTCGACAACTGTAATGACCAACTTCATGAGAAGATTTGTTCGTTCGCTCTCTGTGGCTATACACCTGACTATGATGGGATTACTGCTAGAATAAAAGCAGATGTAGCAGCGCAAACGAAGAAAAGCCGTGAGCAGTTGTGTAAGAACCTAAACCGCTATTCCGCACGACAATGCTGTGGAATTGAGACAGCACTTGCCACTGCTGCTATTTCTACAACAGTCGGAGCATTATATAAAGCTCGTGAAGATGAACGTGCTCGTGCATGGCAGATTAATGAAGGGTTACTATTCAAAGCAGGCGAACTTATGGAGAACCACAGAAATGGTCGCTTCGGTTCAGCTGCTACAATGGATAAAACCGGTATCAATATTCAGCAGACTCGTTATGCTAGTCACAACGACAATTACCACAAACTTGCTGCATTGGGCGCAGACTTCTTAACATCAGCAGGTAAAAACTATGCATGGCTTGCAGAGAGTTATCGTAGAACAGCTGATAAGATGTCTGGTGATTTAGCTAACTTAGGTGCATTAATTGCGGTAGTATTGTCATTGTGGCTGAAAGAGGATGCTGGTGAGAATAAATGCGGGAAGTAATACAATATGACAGATAAATGTGCACCGCATAACACATGTAGAAACTTAAAAGAAACTGCGCAGAACGAGACAAAATCTGTGCAGTTTGATAATATAGTTCAACCGAAGTGTTGTGAAGACGAGAAAAAGAAAAAATGAACTCTTTAGAATCATTAATGGGGTTAAACCCACAAGGAATCCCATATGGTCAAGGTTATGCAGATGACCCTATGTTGCAATTAGCGATGCAGGGTGATGACAATGCCTTGATGGAAGGAATGGGTGTACCACCAATGGAAGACCCATATGGATTGGTAGGAATGGAACAGCCAACAGGCGGTGACATCGGAAACCAACTAACACAGCAAATGCTAGGGCAACCAGTTCCGCAGTTATCACAGCAGGAAATTAACGCTCTAGCACAGTCGCTAGGCATTGGAACTCAGAATAATGACCCGATGACCGACCCGATGTATTCACCACAATATAATATTATGTCTATTCTTGGAGGTAGATAATGCCATCATATGCAATGACCGGTAACGGTATTTTTGGCGGTTCTAACAACTTTTTGAGTATCCTAGGTGGAATTGGTAATGCTTGGGGCGATGGTATGATTTCAGGTATGAATATGGGCAAAGCTCTTATGGATTACCAGAAGTCTGTATATACAAACCCATCAGCTACACGTGCAGCCATTGCACAGAATATTGCTAATCAAGGTACAGCAGAGGGTACACACTATAGAAACTCTATTATGAACCCAATGCTTTCTCAACTGGCTGGCGGTGGCGAGTTAATGGATTGGCAAAAGAGCTTACTTAACAACGGTTATGTAAACATTGGACAAGGTGTAAATAGTAATACATCAGTACAGAATGTTGAAGGCACTCCAGTTGTAACACAACCTGCTACAACACCTGCTACAACACCTGCACAACCTAAGATGCCAACAGCACCAACTGTTTACAGTGCACCAGCACAACCAGTAGCACCAACACCATATAATCCGTATGGTAGCTTTACATTAAATACAAACTTAACTGGTTATCAGAATAACCGTACAGGTATTCCATACCGCCCAACAGGAGCATAATATGACACCTGAACAACGTGCAGAATTAGACCGTAGAGTTGCACAGGCTGCAGCACAGATGTCAGCAGAGCGTGGCACTCCATTATCAGAGATGGAGCGAGATGCTATTGCTATTGCGATGGCTAACTCTATGACGCAACAACAGCCAGTGGTAAAAGGTGTCAGTGGTAATGCGTTGTCAAGTATGGGTGGTAGCGGTTTACAAGCACCAGTAGCGACACAAACTGTCGCTCCTGCTATTGCTCAACAAGCAGAGCAAGCACCAGTCGGTTGGCAAGCAAGTGCATTATCTTCATTAGCAGGTAAACCGGTAGAAAAACCAGTAGTGCAATCTGCACCAGTAACAATCCCTGTTGAAGTAACGGGTGTTCCGCAGAACGAGCAGGAGTGGTTTGAAGCACAAAAAGCCGCACAACAACTTGACAGACGTGCAGCAGAAACACAGCAACAACGTATCGATGATTATAATCGAGTGAATAAACCACTCTTAGGCATCTCTCGTTTAGGTGGAGCAGACCACACAAACTTGGACAGATATAACAGAAATATCGACAACCGTGAGAATTTAATCATTGCGGATACACGCGAGCGAAATGCGGCAGCTAATCTCGCTAACCGTGCGGAATTTGATAAGGTTGCTAATGCTGTTGCACAAGCAGAGATGGAACGTATCAACGCCAATTTACCTGATAACACACAAGGTGTATCGTTAGAGTCAGTACGTAACAGTATGTTCCCGGGTTACAAACCGGGTCATGGCATTTACTCGAATGAAGATTTGCTTGGTATGTTATATGGAGCTAAAGTACCATCTGAATATATCAATGCATTAAGTTCTAAACTCACACCATATATGGATGAAGAAGAACGTGTCGCACAACTAAACGGTAAACCAGCTCCAACACCAACTAACACCGTAAATGGAAGTGTATTACCAAACACTGACCCATTCTATAATGTAGTAGACCCTAAAGTCGCAGAATCAATTAGAAACGGTACATATATACAGGAGAGTGAAGAAGAAGCCGCACGTAGACGGGAAGAAGAAAAGAAATATGCATGGGGCGGACCCGCACCATACACGCCAACTAACACCGCAGGCGAGATGCCACAGCTAACGCCTGACCAGTTCTTTAATGTGGTAGACCCTAAAGTTTCTGAAGCATATAGAAATGGTACTCTTGTACAAGAAAGCCCTGAAGAATATGAACGTAAACTTGCGGAAGATAAAAAGAACTTAGTCGTTAGCTATGAACCAACAACCGTTAATCCAATCGAAACAGACGCGATTGACGGTGTAGGCGGAACAGCACTAGGTATCACAGATTTCGCAACACAAGCGGCTAAGATGATAAATGGTGCTAGACAAACCGCACAACCAAGTGTTAAAGGTACACGCCAAAACACACTTGGTGTATTAGCCGGAGACCCTGCACCTGCAGCACAGCCAGTTAGAACAGCGACTACCGCACCTGCACCTAGAACAACAGCGTCTACACAGCAAGTTGTAACACAACAACCTGCACAATACCCAGCATTGCAAATCGGCTCTCGCGGTAGTTATATTCCATCTACAGGATTTACTACGCCTAACAACGCAGGTGGAGCACAGATTACCATCTCTCCAGTAGAGTTCGGTGGCGATAACGGTGGACTCCAATATGGTGCGATGAACGCATTATATGCTGACCCTAAACGAGCACCGTCTCTAGGTGAGTTGTTAGCCTTCAGTTCAATCATGCAAGGTAAGAAAGACTTAGGCGGTCTTGACACCATTACTGCAACAATGCAAAGTGCAGATAAGATGAACGCATATGCAGCACAGCAAAATATTGCCGGTCGTATGCAACAACTTATGCAAGGTGGAGCATCAGCAGATGAAGCTCGTTATCAAGCGATTTCTGAAGAAATGCTACGCAACGGTCAAGGTCGTGGCGCAGCAGCCATTACAATCCCTGAGTATGCGAAAGCAGCAGACGCACAAGCAGCTCGCAACTTAGATACAGCTCTGACCGCAGGTGGTAATTATCAAGCTAACAGCGCGTTTGGATATACACCGCTCGGCATTGGTTCAGTAACCGCTAACTCAGATGGTTCATACAACATGAATGTCGGTGGACAAAACATCACCGGTGTAGCACCTGAATATACACGAATGAGTGTATACGGAGCTATTAAAGGTGATGGAAGTGGTAGTAAGTTAGCAAATGACTACGACTTGAAGTACAACGATAAACTGTACAGCACAACCGTAGATTCGATGAAAGCTGAAACTGAAGCAGCTAAGATTTTATATGACATCAACAAAGGTGCTTATGGCGACCCAAGCAAATTAACACCGGAGCAAAAAATTCAACTTGCGTATGAAATCGAGAAAGCTAAGTGGAAAGGTAGAAACGAAGGTAAAGCAGGCGCATCAGAAGCAACTTCAACAGGTAACAAAACGGGTATAGACCCTAAATGGTTCTAGGAGAATAGAATGGCAACACTACAGGAACAACAAGCTTTTTACCGCCGACACCTACCGTTGGCGGAACGAGCAGCACAGCAAATCGGTACTCACCCGTTTAATATTTTAGGGCAGATGGCTTTAGAATCTAATTGGGGTAAATCAATCGCAGGTGCTCACAACTATGGTAACATCATGGAGACACGTAAAGGTGTTCAAGGTGTATGGGCGAATGATAACGGAAACCGCAGACAATTCCGTAACTTTGCTAACGACCAAGACTACTACAATCACTTTGTAGGGCTAATGGGTCGTAAGTATAAAGGTGTATTCGGTGCACAAACACCACAACAATATGCAGCAGCATTAAAAGCAGGTGGCTATGCAGAGGACCCGAACTATGTACGCTCAATCGGCAATATGTATAATGCCGTGAACAAAGTAGCAGGTACACTAGGTGGTCAATATCAATGGAATGGTCAGCCGACTACTCCGATGCCGGTCATGGCTGGTAATGGCGGTGGAGATAATATTCGTAGACGACCTGATGCTGGTCCTAGTCTAAATGCACTGCAAGGTATGCCGGCACAACAGCCAGCACAAGACCCATTACAAATCCAAAATCCGATGGATGCAACTCCGGTTGTGTATAACACAGTGGACGCATTGGGTGGATATAGAATCCGCAGACCTGACGAATGGAGAGCATCATCAACTCCGATTGTTCCTAACTTCGTTCACAACGGATTTTAAATGACATTTTAATCAACTACGATTACAATAAGGGCTATCTAATTAGGTAGCCCATTTTATTGGAGATTTTATGACACAATCAGTAAACGGCATGAATCGTTCCATGAGAACGCTCGTCAATGACGCACTAGCCCGTCGTCAGGCAGCCGAAGATTTAAAGCAGTCTTACTATGAACAAGCTGTTGCACGTGCACAAGCAGAGCGTGAAGCTGAACTCGCACGTAGAGAAGCAGAGCTTCATAGCACCACAGTACAGACTGGAGACCAACAACAACCACAACAGGCTGTCTCTCCGTTAGACGACCCTGAATCTGCATTATCTAAATTAATCAAAGAGCGTGGTATGACGCGTGATGATTACATGAAATTGAGCACCGCAGAGCGTCAGTATGACTTCGCAGACCCGATTTTAGAGCAGAAGTGGAACACTTACGTTGCAGCTAACCCTGATGTAGCACAACAATCAGGTGAGCAGTTACAACGTACAAAAGATGCGTTCTTCAATCAAGGTCGTAATTTATATGCAGCAAACTTCAAAGCTAAAGAAGATGCAGAAGGTGCAGTATTAGACCGCCTTAAAAATGTGGCAGGTGACGCAGTAGAAGGTGTATCAGGATTATTCACTGACGCTGGTGGCTTGTTAAAACCTGTGTTTGGCAACGACAATGTTGTATCTAAAGGCTTAGAGTATGTTGGAGAATCAGGCAAGGATTTTGGTAAAGGGCTAGCATCCGAAGCTGAACGCGACCGTGAAGCATATTTCTACAAATTAATGGAAACAGGTCGCTATAAAGATGCCGCTAAATTTGCAGCAGAAAACCCACTTATGTTAGGTGGCGAAGCAGCACAAATGATTGCAGGTACTAAAGGTTTCGGGCTATTAACCAAAGGTACAGCTAAACTTGCAGGTAAGGGCTTATCTGCTGTAGGTGCTGAAACATTATCTAAAGGTGTAAATGCTGCAGGTCAGGCAATCGGTAATAGCATGCCTACTTATGCAGGTATGTCAGTGGGCGGTCAGGTTGCAAATGAATTAGCAGAGCGTGGCATCGACACTACATCACCTGAAGCTCGCCTTGCAGTTGCAATGTCACTCATTGGCGGTGCAGCAGCGAACAAAATTACTCCACACAACATTGAGAACCAAGTTGCTAAATGGGGCTTATCTAAGGAAGCTGCTAATACACTCTCTAGGGAATCTATCGAGACTCTTGAGAAACTCGGCTTTATGGGAGCAGCTGGTAAACGCTTAGGTGGCACACTCAAAAATGTAGTCAAAGGCGGAGTCAATGAAGGTGCAGAAGAAGCAATGCAAGAAGGTCTCGGCGCATATGCTGCTCAAGCTCTTATTGATGAAAATGGTAAATTCCGTAATTGGGATGAAGTACCTGATGAAGTTAAACAACAAGTATTACGCAGAGCAACTACCGGTGGTTTATTAGGTGCAACACTCGGTGGTACTACTGCAGGTGTAGCTAACGGTGTATTCGGTGGCGTTCATGGCGACCTACAACGTAAAGCTGATTATGAAACTTCAAAAGCTAAATATGCAGAAGAAGATAGAGTAAAAGCTGAAGAAGAAAAAGTCGCGGCAGAAGCTCAAGCACAGGAAGAAGCTCGCATCAAAGCTGAAGAAGATGCACAAAAACGAGCAACATTAGCCGAGCTAGATGCTGCACAAGAAAGAGCAGAACGTGAAGCAGAATACGAACAAGCATTAAGTAATGCCACACGCACTGCAGAAGCCGATGATGAGTTAAATAACTTGCGTACCGAGTTCGGTGCATCTGCTATTGACAGCAATGAAGTAGCTACAAACCGTGCACGTAAAGAGTACGACAACTACTTAAACTCTCAATATGAAGCGTTGATGAACTCAGAAGAATTAACTGACGAGCAACGTGACATCTTAGCAAACACATGGGGCGATGGTAATCGTACATTACGTGCGAAAGCTAACCTTTTAAAACAGCTAGGCGTAGATACTATGCCTGAGCAGTTCACACGTACACAGAAGAACGGCAAGGTTGTGTTTAACCACAACTTAGACAAGCACATGGACTACCGAGCAGATGAATTAACACAATCTGCACAAGCTGTCTATGATGACGCTGATACTCGTCTAACTCGTTTACGTGCAGAAGTAAATGACCCATTCATCATCTCTGACGCTGAGACAGCACTTAAACGTGCGGCTGACGCTGGTAATGAAGGTGCATTACGTGCAGCTCTTGCAAAAGTTAAACAAGCTGAAAAAGCATGGGATGCTCGTCAGCAACAGTTAGCTGAACAAGCGAAAGCAGATGCTAAAGCACAACAACAAGCTGAGAAAGACGCTCGTCAAGCTGAGAAAGAAAATGCAACTGCAGAAGTACAGGCGGCAGAAGGCACTCGTGAAGCTCGTTACAACGAATCTTACTCACGTGCAAGTCGTTCACAAGCAGTTAAGAGCTTAACTCCGGCAGAACGCATTGCTGTTCAGACTCGTCTTACGCAAGACCAAGAGTTTGAGCGTGAATTGCAAGACCAGTATGCGGACAGATTAATCAAGACAGGCAAAGCAAAATCAAAAGCTGATGCTGTCAGAATGGCGTTAGAAACGGATATTGATACGCTGTTATCTGAGTATCGTCCTAACAAGTTGTCAGCAAAATTCAACAAAGTGAAAGAACGCCTACCAGCTAGTGACGGCTTATGGTGGACACCACAAGAACGCGCAACTGTTAAAGCTGAGATTGAAGATTTCTTCAAAGAAGCTGGCGTACCCGACACTGTGGACATCAATAACTTACGTGCAAGTGTTGAAGGTATCAGCTCACTTCGTAAAAATATGCCGCCTGAGTTACAAGAGAAAGCAAATGCAATTTTATCTGCAATCTCAACTGGTACACCGGTTGGCGTGATGAAACAAGCGAGCAAACGTGCAGTTGAAGCTGCGACAAAAATGAATAGTCTTAAACCTGCGGAGGATTTCGCGGGAAAGTCGCAAGCCCCTTCAAAGGGGCGACAAATGCGAAAGGCAAACGCAGAAACCAAGCGTTCGACCTCTTAGACATTCTCAATGTCGGAAGTGCTAAATTGTCGCCTAGTTATTTTAAAGAATGGTCAGCAGACTTGTTAAAAGGCATCATGGTAAAAAATGATGCCGAACTAGCAACAATTATGTACGGTACACGCTCGCCTGAAATTCAACGCCAAATCCGTGGGCATATGAATGAGCTGTTAGATGCGTTCGGTGTTAAATCACGCAACGACATTGACCAGTTCAACACGTTTACTCGCACATACGGCAGAGAAACTCTTGCTAAAGTTAGTGCAAGTATTAATGAGTATGTGAACGCTGAGTCAGATAATCTTACTCCACAAGAAGCGTTTGCAATGACCGCCTTTAAACACGAGTTAGACATCTACTTGATGACCGATGGCAATCAGTCTCCGGTAGTATCTAATCTCCGTGCAGACATGGCGAATGAGAACTTAGGTAAGTTATCAAGTGCAACACTGCGTAACACCAACAAGCTTTCACAGGCGTTAGAGCACATTGAGTCACAGTTTACACCATCTGAAATTTCAGCTCGTGTAATCGGTCGCATTAAACAACTTGCGATGGATAATGAAGTTGAGTTCCGTGTATTGTCAGATGAAGAAATGAACGCTCGTTATGGTGAAGGTTCACAAGGTGCATACGATGGCACAACTGCCACTGTTTACCTACGTGATGGCATGACATTCAATGACCAAGCACATACGCTCGTACACGAAGCAACACATGCGTTCTTGAACAAACGTGCGTTTGCTTACAGCAACTATAAACAAGCACGACTTCAAGGTAGACAAGTTACTCCAGCTGACTTTGGTTTAACTGAACAAGATTTGAGTCTATTAACTGATATGGAAGCCTTGATGAATAAAGTGCGTGGCAGCGATGTATTTAATCACCCACGTTATTCAGAAGTTGCAAAAGTGCAGATGGAAGATGGTTCTGTCGTGCCGTATGGCTTGTCATTTGATGAACATTCACACCATGCATTATCTGAGTTTGCATCAGAGATGTTCTCATCTGACCCATTCAGACGAGCTGTTGCAGATGCAGTATCTCAAGCAGACGGTGTAAATTTACATACAGCTAAAGGCAGAGTGCGTCAGTTATTACGTAAGATTGCGGAGTTCTTAGGATTCTCTCGTAAAACTGATGTCGATGCAGTCGGTATGTTTATTGAGAATGGAATGAAGTTATTATCTTCTGTTCCATACAGAGCGGTGAGCGGTGGCACATCATTGCTTAAATCTAGCAAGGTGTCAGATGCGGTCGTCGATAAAACACGTTTCATCTTAGACCACGAGAAAGGTATTCAATACTACCAGTTCAAACGTAGAACAGGAGTTGAAGGACCTGCAGTTGCAGAAGCCAGTGCATATCGTGAAGTGGATGACAACGGTAATCTTCGTGACACATGGAGCTTGTCATACCGTAATCCTAGCAATCTAGCAGAGTGGGTGCAAGAAGATGGACTAACAATCTCTCAACTTGCAGACCGTGTGAATAACCTAGATTACATGGTGTTAAACCGCAACGGTAATACACGCATTACAAAACACGTAAACGAACAAATTGAGAAGGTATGGGCGTTACACCCAGCACTAGCAAAAACCTTACTTAAATTGCGTGACTGGATGGCGACAATCTCGGGTCAAGAAGCCGCAGACAACTTCTTAGACAACGCAGTTGGCGTTGCGATGAAGTTAGAGTATTACACGCAAGACCGTGATGTGATGCTCACATGGGCAACCCGCATGGCTGTTGCTAAATATGGTAAAGATAATGTGCCTTTAGACTTACAGAATGAAGCAAACATTATCCGTGCAGAATACAACAACTACATGACCGAGAGTGGCATTGGTAAATTAACTGGTTTCGACCATAAAAAACTCATCACCGATTACGTTGAGAAATTGGGCTGGACTAAAGAATTTACATCAGATGTTGTGTATGCAGCGATGGCACGTGAACGTGCTCGTCAGTTCGCTGAAAATCCGGGTGGTATTAACCCATATACAGGTGAACACTGGCGTGATATGAACCACGTGTCAGGCTTTAAATTTACTGACAAGAACGGTAATAAAGTTGCCGATGAAGATGGTTCTAAATTCTTCGCAAGTCTTGATGTAGAGCAACAGCGTCAAGTTGATGAGTTCATTAAAATGTGGATTGCACAAAATGACACGCTAACCGACCTAGAGTATGCAAGTGGTGTAATCTCAACTGAGACCTACGAACAACGCAAAGGCGTGTTCTATGCTCCGTTGAAGAATGAATGGGATAAAGAGACAGCCTTTAACAAAATGGCTCGTGGTCGTACAACAACTGCGAAAGACCCATTTACTAACTACTATGCTCATGCAGACATGCGTGTGGCTTATGCGTTACGCCAACGTGAGAACCAATACTTGTTAGAAGCAGGTCAAGAATACGGACTAGGTTCATTATTTACTGTGAACCAAACTCAGTTCGTAGGTAAGAATGATTCTATCGGTATGCAATGGCGAGCACCTAACATGTCAGACGGTACTTCATGGACAGTGTTTAAAAACGGTATTCCATATACACTCTCTATTAAAGACCCGACAATCCAAAAAGCTTATCGCTCAACCCGTAATTGGGAAGATAGAGCGGCAATTTGGAAAGTGCTAGGCAACATTACTCGCTTTATGTCTACCGTACGTACAACGTTGTCACCGGGCTTCTTGCCAGTGGCTTATGCACGTGACCTTGCAACTGCTGTTGTTAATATGCAAGCAGCATACCGCTCAATGAACGGTAAACAAGTATTAACCGATGCAGAAGCAGCGAGACTTGCTCCGCTTGTGGTTAAACGTGCTGTGTCATCACTACCTGCAATCTTAAAAGGCAAATGGACTGGCAACCGTCAATGGCAGTATGACATCTTTAAACGCTATGGTGGCGGCGTTGTAATGAACGCCCGAATGGACTTTGAAGAATACAACAGCTGGCTTGCAGACAACACCTTTAAGCAAGGCTTAACTGCAAAAGATATGGCGGTGAACACAGCGAAGAAAGGCGTTCAGAAAATCAGTGAAATCTCACATGCCCTTGAAGATAGCGTTCGTTTCGCATCGTTCATGGAGTTTGTAGAGCACAAAGCTGGACACAAGTTCGCAGATGAGAAGTCACTCGTATCATTCTTAGAAGCTAACCCTGAAATTAAGAAACAGGCAATCAACGGTTCTAAGAACATTACAGGTAACTTTGAAATCAAAGGCGGTGCAACAACACTACGTTCACTCTACATGTTCTTTAACGCAGGTATGGTCGGTGCACGTACATTCGTCCACATGTTTGACCCATCTCATGGTACACATGGTGTGAAAGCAGCAGCGATGATTTTCGCACTTTCACTTGCATCACTTGCCGCAGTAGATGGTGAGTTAGGCGATGATGAAGATGGCAAGAAAATGGGTGCGAGAGTTAAACTCACTGAGTCATCTCTCTGTATGGGAATGTCAGCTTGTATTCAGATGCCACACGAGCTCCGTTGGGTGACATCACTTGCACGTGCCCTACACTACGGTGCGAAAGGTGATATTGAGATGTCAGACGCAGTACGCTCTGTCGCAAACAATATCTTCCAAGTGTTCGTACCGTTGCAGTTCGGTGAAGATATGACACGTGGTGATGACCTTGTAGTAGGTGCGTTCCCGACTGTGTTGCAACCGTTCATGCAGAACATCTTAAACCGTGACTCATTCGGCAACCGCATTGTGAATGAATATGCATACCGTGCTGACGGCTCACGTATTAAAGATGCACCTGACTGGATGAAATCTAAACTTTCTGACCCATATATTGCGAAAGAGCTAGCATTACAGTTGAGCAGAATTGGACTTGATGTGTCATCATCAGAAATTACACATATGTTCCAACAATCTCTCGGTGGTGTGGGCTCAGCTATGTTAAAATTAATCCGTGGCTACGAGAGTGGAGAAGGTGCTGCAGAGACATTTGGTAAAGTGTTCTTGAATGGATTTATCCCTCGCTATGATAATCAAGCATTGAAAAGAGAAGTTGCTGAAAAAGTAGCTGATTTAAAATCAGAATTATCACGTGGCACAGATGGTTATAACATGGTGAAAAGTAAGGCGGACTTGCAAGCAGACCCACGATGGAATAAACTTGTAGCGTTGGAAAAACAGCTCGACAAACTCGAGCGTGGCATCAGTTATAACGGTATGACATTCGCAGGAGCGATGCGTCAAAAAATCTCTGCACAACAGGCTGGTGATGTAGATGCAATGTTAGAAGCAGACAACGCACTAGACATCATGGGAGCAGAGAGACGCAAGGCGTATGGAGACATGTTAGAATTGTTTGAAGAACTCGAGGATGACATTGATGAGTAAATTAAAAGAGGTGTTCTGTTATGACACCTCCCCTATTGGCAAGTTATCAGAATGGCTAGTCAAGGTATATAAGAGTGCTGAGATTACCGTTGATACTCGCGAAGTTGATGAATTTAAGACCTATTGTTGGTGCTGCGCCTTATGGCGTGGCATCGCAGTGGGTGTTGTTATTGGACTAACCGTAGGACTACTACTTTGACACGTATTGTAATCACAGCAGGACACTCTAACACCGACCCGGGTGCAGTGTCCGATGGATATAAAGAAGCTGACTATGCCGCAGATATGCGTAACTATGTTGCGTATTATTTACGTAATTGGGGCTTCGATGTTGTTACAGATGGCGAAGGTCGTGTAAACGCACCACTTGCACAAGCTGTACGACTCATTCCGGGTTCTGAACTTGCAGTTGAGTTCCATCTCAATGCAAGTACAAATAAGACTGCAAGAGGGATTGAAGTGTTGTCACGTGACAATCGCAAGCGTATCTCTCAGCGAATTGCGAAAGCAGTTCAGTCTGTAACAGAGTCGGTGCTTCGTGGCGATGAAGGCTGGAAGCCTGAAGATTCCGGTCAGCATAAACGCCTTGCGTTTGTTTCTGCTGGCGGTTTAATTGTTGAGTTAGGCTTTATCACTAACTTTACAGAAATGAAGGTTCTAATGGAAAAACGTTGGTTAGTTGCAAAAGCTATTGCCGAAGCCATTAGAGAAGAATACAAGTAAGGAGTAAATAATGGGTTGCACAAAATGTGGGACTGACCTTAGCTCACTACACCTGATTGTGAAGGACATTATTCGTCAGTTAATTGATGAAGGTAAATTGCAAGAAGGTTTAGTGGATTGTACTGACAAACGCTTATGGCGTGATTCACGTGTTCTCACGTGTGACTTATTAGGCGATGCAGTATGTCAATTAATCACTAACGGTGACATTTGCTTAGTTAAACCTGAAGCATTAACCGTTGAGAAACAAGATAACGGTTCACACAAAATCTCGTTACTCATGTCTGATGGTACTAAACTAGATACCACAGCACGACTAGCTGACGGTGTGTTGAACAGTGTTACATACGATGCGAAAACTAAAATCGCTAAATTTACTACTACAAATGGCGACAGCTATGAGATTAAACTCGAGATTCCTGAGCCTGTAGAGTACACATTCACCACTAAAGACAATGGAGACATCGAAGTTGCAAATGGTAAGAAAGTAGTCCTTGCAACTATTCCTGCTATTAAGGTGAAAGCGGTTAAAAAAGCAAATGGTGATGTTGTAATTACCAACCAAGATGGCTCTACTGTTGAAATTGAAAAACCCGCAGAGTTTGACTTATCTAAACATGTAGATAACAAAACTGTACGTTTAAAAGACGGTAAGTTAGAAGTCATCAAAGAAAAATGTGCAGTAGCTACAAATCTTAGCGCACTAGAAGCGAGTGATGGCACACTTAAACAACTAGGTAACACCTGTTTCACTGGTTTATATAGTGCAACATCAGACAGCGCAACGCTCGGTGTTCCAGTTGCATTAGACAAGACAGATGTTGAGACATCTAATGCGGTGAACGCTAAGTCAGACGCAGTAGAAGGTATTGAACTAGACTTCAACGGTTGGCAAATTGCCACTGATTCTGAAGTAACTCAATACATTTATACTCGTGTTGAAGGCGGTAAACAGTCAGGTTGGGTACGTTCTAACGAAAGTGGTATGAACGAAGATGGTACACTTAAAAACCCTAACGATTGGGGTAAATGGGTGTACGAGCTAAATCTTCCTGAACAACCAGTACAGAAGGGCTTAGATTGCGATGCGATTGATGCACTTCCACAGGTAGGCTGGAAGAAAGGTACGGTTGTGTTAGCTAAACAAGACGGTCGTTGTGTTCGTTTGGCAGCGTTAGACTCTATCTTCCAAGAGATTGGTGTTGGAATTAATGCTGATAAAACCAACACCTACACCGGTGAAGATTACAACGTGGTTGTAACAGTTACAAACACTGGCGAAGGCAAGAATGACTTAACAAACTTAAACATCGTAGGTCCAGCAAATATTGAAGATTACGAGATTAAGAATGTTACATTCTCACAAACAGAAGCTGCCACAGTTGAAAAGATTAATGATTTAACTTATGACATCAGAGACCTAAAACGTGGCGGTGTGGTAAATGTACGTTTCACTGTAACACCTAAGAAACAAGGTAACTTCCAGTTCACAGCATCCGTGAACCCGAATACCGCATTTGACAAAGATTTAGGTAACAACAGTGCGACTATTATCCTTAGCGCGATTAAGAAACAAACTGCTGTTGTAAGTGAAAACTGTCCGCCTATTACTTTAACAGATTTAGGTACAAATACAGTTCTTGCGCAACAGCCGAATAACTATGCACCGGGCACAGGTTTTTCATCACGAACAGCTAATATCACAGTACTAGCAGCAGATAATCGTGAGTTACAGTACGGTGCTAATATATTTAAAAACCTACGAACATTACAAGGATTGCGACTCAAGTTCGATAGCGATGTAACTGTTCTAGCTACGGGTGTGAAAGCGGATTCTCTTGCGAAAGATTTACGTGCTGTTGGCATTAATAGAGTTTCGACATATGAGCCAATCCGTGCGAAACTGGTAAATGGATTTGGGACATATACAACACGTTTAGACCCTGATACGGTATTCACATTTGAGTCAAATCCAGCAGACGGCACTGTTATGTCATTGCCTATCGATGGGGATAATGTTCTCACAGTAACAGAGGATATTAAGTCCCTTGTTATTGCAGCGCGTCCACGCGGAGCTAACTGTTTCTGGCAGACATGGTATTTAGCAGCGACAACACCTATGAAGTTTAGAGGTCCTACCGTATCAAATGTTGCAGATGCAGTTGAAACATCAGCTATTACGCCTACTGAAAGTGGCAACCTCATTGATGCAATGTTAGAGACAGTTAATGTTATCCCTAGTGGTAGAGATAATTTATCTGTATCCAGAGGCTCGTGGAACAAGAAAGTAATTTTAAAAGTTAAATCTGGTATTCCAGCATCAGCAGATATTAATTGGGGTGATATTCAACCTGTATTGTCTAGTGGTCTAGTAACAATCACCAACAATAAAATTGCGGTAGCTGCTGGAGCGAAAGCCACAGATAGTATCCGTTCTCAATACTTAGATGTAATCATCGAGGAGTAATAAATGAACTTAGGAAGCCGTAGATTAGGTGCTGGCTGTTCAACTTGTGGAGGCGGTGTAAACCGCCCTACCAACCAGTGCGATGAACGCAAAGTTGTGAGTATTTCTAAAGCTGGCGACAGTCTTATTATTGCTCTTGACGACTGCACATTCTTCAAGGCGGACATGAGTGTATTAGACCCTTGTGTCTGTGGCAAAGAAGGTGAAGCTGGTAGCAACGCAACTGACGCAGCAGCAATTAAAGCTTTAAAAGATTCTATTGCGAAACTTCAAGAGAAAGTAACTGCATTAGAAGCGAAAGAAGATAAAGATACAGTATTTGACCCTGAATCTTTAATCGGTCGTATTGCCGCTCTCGAAGGTAAAGAAGATAAAGATACAGTGTACGATGACACTGCTATTCGCAATCTGATTACCGCATTGCAGAATAAAGAGGATAAAGATACTGTCTTTGACCCATCTGCGTTAGAAGCTCGTATCACTGCATTAGAAAACAAAGCAGATAAAGATACTGTATACGATGACACTGCATTAGCTGCACGTGTTAAAGCGTTAGAAGATGCACCTGCAGGTGACAGAGTTGATACTACTGCGTTCGTTCGTAAGGATGAATTAGTGGATGTTGCTAACTTTGCTGGTACTGTAAGATTCAAAGCTTACCCTGCAGATGTAATTACCACAGCTGGTGACCATCTATAAATAAACATGTAGCCCTTCGGGGCTATATTCTCAACAACCCTTAAAATAGGAAAATATAAAATGGCAGTTATTCAATTTTTTGAAAAACCTGAAGTTGGTAAAACAACCGTAGTAGTAGACGACCGTCTTGAAGTTAAACCGGATAACTCCGGTAACGTTAAATTCACCCGTACTGATGACGGTTTAAAAGGTGAAGTAACATTACCTGAAGAAAAAGTTGTAATTACTAAAGTAGAAATCGTTGATAACAAAGTTAAAGTTACCAAATCAGATGAAACTACTGAAGAATTACCATTACCTGCACAAGCAGTTGATGTTAAATTAAAAGGTGCTGAATTAACTGAAGATAACAAATTAAAATTAACGTTATCTGACGATTCTGTAATTGAAGCAGATTTAGCTAAATTTGTAGATGCACCGAAAGCAGCTACAGAATACTGGACTGAAATCAAAGCATTACCTGATTTTAAAGATACAGTGATTGAATTACTTAAATCGCCTGAAGCTAAAGCAGCATTGCTTGAAGTTCTAAAAGGTGAAGAAGTGCAAAACTTGGCGGGTGAAACTAAAGGTTACTTACTTGCTAAATAATCTAATATGGGGGAGTAATCCCCCTTTTGGAGTATAAATGAAAGTAGTAGAATTTTCAGAGTTTCATCATTTAGATTTTACAGTAGAAGATGGTAAAGTTCGTGTACTTAAAGCTTATAACTGGTATATGGCAGAATTTGCTTTAGACAAAGAATTTATGACTACTGAAAATCCACGTGCGTATCTAGACCCTCAATTTAGAATGTTATCTGTATTTGACGGTGTAGGTAAAACACATTTAGAATTTAAGGTGCTTAGAGATATTCCTGATGGTTCAGTAATATTTAAGTTGCCTGAAGATGCACCAAATAATTTAGACAAAGCAAGTATGCAAACTTGGGATGGCGGAACAATTTGGTACAACAGTAACAGTCGAAACATCTACGGCAAAGGTCTTAGAGCTGGACGCTCTTACGCTGTAGATTTAGTAGGATTTTTTGGAGATTAACATATGGCGGTAGTAGTCATTTTTAACGAAGATTTGGATAACAAAACAGTTAAACAAGTCGATACCGAAAACGGTAAAAAAGTAGGTGCACCGGGTGCAGAGATTGAAGTTTTAGACAGCATCAATAGAACTAGCACAGATACACACTACTACGAGAGTGAGACTAAATATCTCAAACATGTAGAAACTGGTGCAGTGTGGGCAGCTGAAATCGGTAAGATGAAAAAACGTGCAGCGCCACGTAATGAAGAACTCACTCCTGATTCATCAGCTGAGTTTGTTAGAGCATCTGAAGATAATAGATGGTCATTTAATCTAACAAGTGCAATTTCAAGTTATCACATTCCTGCTAACCAACAGTTTGCGGGTAATTTCACAGATAAAACCGGTATTTTTGCGCAATACGCTAACGCTAAAGAAGCCAATGCTGATTTGGCAAGTAAGAAATTAACTGTTACAACTGATGAATATTTCGCAGATACCGTAGAAGGTAAACCAAAAATCTTAGCAACGACATTTGAATTACCGTACCCTGCACTACCATTCAGAGAAGGTAAAGCAGCGGCGCAATTAACTGCTGCTAGTTTTGACGGTCACGTGGAGTTGGTAATCGCAGAAAACGATGCGCGTCAAGCTGCAGCGAAACTGGAGAAAACCTACCACTATAAATATACCGATATTAACGGTAAAGTTTATGAGGGTACTAAGGTATCTACAGAACACAGCTTAACCGTAGCAGATTTTGAACCTACTGTACCATGGTACATGATTGAGAAAGCTGAGTATTCTGTTGAGCCTTTCCATGTTACTGGTTTCTTCTTCGATGAAGAAATTGCACCTGAGAAAATTGAGGTTCAAAACCTAGTAGACCATTTATAGATGGGGTAATATATGAAATGTTCGATTCTTTCTAAGTTCTATGGGCGTGACACTCGAGCTGTTTTAGTTGGGTCTATTGCAATTAATGGCATATTGTTATTAGCTGTGCTGTCTAACTATTTTAACTTCTTAGACTTCTCGCTCCCTAAAGCACTAGAATCTGAACCGATTTCATTCATCTCACTTGCTATTGCAGCTATTGTAATCGGAGCGCTTGCTCCGATTTCAAAAGGGCGTGGTAAACAGATGTTTAAATCATTCGCCTTTGTTTCTAGTACGGTTATTCAGATTATTTTTTCAAATGGGTATGTGACGGACTACCCGCCACTCTCACTGATGTTGTTAGTGAGTTCTGCACTTGCCGTATGGTACTTCGGTGCAGCAGTATATGTATTAAGATGTGAGGGTTTAGATGGAGATTACACAACAATCGATTGAGTTTGGTCTCCTGATACTCGGAGCATTGCTCGGAGCATTTAAAGGCACGACCTATTATGATGCCGGTAAGAGCATTGCCGTTAGATTATTAGATGCTTGCGTGGGAAGTTATGTTGGCGTGATTATTTCATACCAATATGCGTCACAGTTGAGTATTTGGTATGCTTGTATTTTATCCGTGGTAGCGGGGGCGAGTGGGGCGATGATAGTAGAAGTCCTACTTAAACTCTTGCCGGGAATTATTAAAGACCTCTTAAAAGTTTGGCTCGAAAGAGTCACAGGAACTAAATAAAACAAAGCCCCTAGAGATAGGGGCTTATCTTATCTATACATTGCTCGTATTGCATCTACACTAGGTACGAATACCCACAATAGGAAAAATAATATTGTAATCACAGTCGCAACTATGACTGAAATTTTTAGTGTGCTAGGGTCTGTCTTTGTTACTGGCACATAAAATTCCATCAGTAAAAATGCTGTAGCGAATGCTCCAAGAATAGTCACAGTGAAACTTGTCGGTATAAGTACATTTACCACACCAATCCAATATTCCATGTTCATACTAATCCTCCCACTTGCTAGGGTCGTTAAAAATAGTAATCATCTTTTCTACGTTTGCCATTGCAGTATTAAAATCGACATCTAATTCTGCAACTTTACGTGCAACGTATTCATCATGGAGTTCTTCACCATATCTGCGGTAGTCACCGAGTTCTGTGCCGATAGAGAACGACATGTCTCTATTTGCGGTTTTAACCGTGAACCCGAGAGTTATACTGTTTTCATTTGCAAATACTGTTTCAAGCTCAACAATAGCGTGACCGCCTTGCACCAACGGGTGTGAGTTCACTTCTTTGTAGAAGCCGTGGACGATGTCGTAGTTAAGACCATTTAGTTTTTTGTTCATATTCTTCCTCCGTTTGTGGAATTTCTTTGTTTTTACCGCTTACTAGACACATGTGCCGTAGTAAGTCTCTTGCTCGTTGTACAACGAACGGTGTAATTTCAGACGCTTCTAGTAGTAGCAGTGTTGCTACTGATATAGCGACTGCTACTCCGTGTTGATTGCCTTTATACGAGAAGATAATGCTAAGAAGATATGTATTATCAACTGTCTCGGTTACTGTATAAGATATATCTGTAAACCCGAGCGAGTTAGCTTTATCTATTACAATTCTAATAATTACACTCGCTACGTTTCTAGCGTTTCTCCAATTATTCAATTTTTACTTTACCTGTTCGTGCATAATCCAAAGCGTTTATCCATGTCTGAGCATCTAACTCACTGGAGAAGCAGTTACCTTGCTCACTATGGGTTCTGTTAGTATATGATGAGTGTGAAAATCTAGCACGTTCAACATACAGCTTGCCTATCGATGCTTTACTAATACGCCAGTAATCCTCGCCTTCTTTTGGTTTTATCGGTTTTGGTAGATACAAGGTTGCTAAATTATGATATAGCACAGGACCTTTAGGTTCTTCATATGGTTGCCAGTTTAATTTGCCGTATTCACTAATTTCACTGAGCGAACCAGTCACAGGGTTGCGAACAATATATTCACCATCAGCTGTTTTAGCTACAACTTCAACAATGGTCGTCATACCTGCATCTGTTTTAGCAACTTTGCCTTTATTCTGCCATGCTTCTTCTAGGATTTTATCCTGTGTTTTTTCGGGTTCTTCCCACATTCCTATTATGTCGTATTCACTTTCATAAATATGCTCGTAGTATGAACCAGTGCACTTCCATCGCATCATGCTACTATACTGCTTGCTGTACTCTCTTTCGGAATCTATACCGATTAGGCATCTAACTTCCTTACTCTCCGGGAATAAGTCTCTGAGGTCGCCTAACACGTACGCTTTACTACCACATCTCAGTCTAACAGGTTTACCGCTTAACGCTTCTTCTAAATTAAAAGGTTTCATACTAATCCTCACACTAGAGCTTTAAATGTGTTGTATGCAACTGCTGCAATTAAGCCAAACAACATCCCTGCTGCCAAACTTGCCATAATAGTTAAACCTGCAGCTACTAATATTTCTGCTATGTCTTTCATACTAATCCTCCATAATCACACAGTCCATGTACACTTGTACGAACTTACCAGTATTTTTACTTTTATAATAAACACCGCCACCATGCTCGCTGTATTCAACTCTGCCTGTGGAACGGTCGGTAAATACAGGTGTTGGCGAGCCTGAGTAACACATAATCTCGGTCTCTCTGTTGATGCGAGTTACTCTACCAAACATTGCATCTGTACATGCGGTAGTTACAGTAGCTATAAATGCTACAACCGCGAATATCGCGTGGTATTTCTTATTTATTTTACCCATACACCACCTACTAATGTTGTTTTAGGAATTGCAACGGTTTTAACCGCATCGTTGCTCAATAAGAACTTATAGGTGTAGCAGTCGTCACGACTATTAATAATCTCTGTGACAGAGATAACTTTGCAACGTGTTTCTGCTTCCACATGGCGAATACGATGTTTAAGCATGGTGTTTTTAAGTGCTAATGTTTCTTCAACCAACTTATCAATACTTGCACCTAAACCTGATTCATATTGACCGAAGTCTTTATAAACTTCAGTAATCTCAAGCCCATTATCAGATTTAACAACTTGAGCTACATCTGCTGTATCTTCATTGCCTTCGTCCCAAAGTCCAACAATGTCGCTAGGATTTTCTACAAGTGATGCGAGATAATTACCATCTTTATCCCATGACATAATAGATATGGCAGTGCTAACTACATCACTGGTGGTAAAGCCGACATAGGTACACATTGGAGTAACCTGCCTGCCCAATTTATTTTTGTAGTTATCTGCATTTGCTACAACATATGCCTTGCGACCATCACGTAACACTACTGGTCTACCTTTGTTACATGCCATGTCGATATAATCAATGTTTTTCATATAATTTTCCTTTTTGAGTGTGCCGACACACCGACACACCTTATCTTATTTATAACTTGATGGCTTAATCGCCACTTTCCAATCTGATGCCATATAGTCATCGAGTGTCGGCACGTAGACTTCTAACTCGCCTTCTGCATTTTTACGCATTAAGAAACTGTTTACATCCAGTCCGTCCTTACCTGCGTTGCCATATAGCTCATTAATAGTCTGCTTAATTGCATCACCATTCACTGCAAATGCATACTCGCCCTTGCTCCATGACTCACGATAAAAGCGTCCGCCATTATTAGCAGCACCGCTTATCACTTGAATAAATAACATAATTAATCTCCTTCTCGGATAAAAATCCCGTCTACAACGCGACCTTTACGGTCTTTAATCTCATTGTACGCTGCTTCTAAGCAGTCAGCCAACGTCCACTTATACAAGTATGCAATCTCCGCCAACGTATCACATAATGCATAAATATTTCCGATGCAACGTTCAATGTCTCGGTTTGTAACATTGATAAAGTATGAGATTGCACCGAGTTCTGTTGCACCGCGCATTACAATTTTCTCACTGACATCGGGAACATCTGAGGTGGTACGCTCAAATACCAGCTTGTCAATACTAAAGCTGTCACTGCCGAGTTGTGCTGCAAGAATAATGCAGACAACTAATGTGTCACCGATGCTGTCTTTAATTAGTGCTTCATCTTTCTTCGCAATACCACGTGCAAGTTCACCATATTTTTCGATTAACTTCACGCACTGTTTTTCAGGTTTTGAGCCTTCAATTAAGTTGCGGTCTGCTGCCCACTGTTTAACGAGTCTTTGAAAATACTCAGTCATAGATTCCATTGATTCCATTATTTACCTCTCTTTGTTAAGAAATCTTCAACTAAATCTGCAAGATTTGTATCTGTTGTTGTACGCACTTCATAATTTAATGTGCACACCAGTGACAACATTGCAATTCTCAATTTATATTCATCGGCTAAATCAGCCATGCCGTTCATGTGATGCCATGTGACATTTGCCAGTTCACCAATCATCTCATAAGTACAGATTTTACGATTAACATCTTTAAAGTCTGTACCCGACACACTCTTAGCATGTGCAATGGCTTCATCGATATGGTCAAGCCCTTCAAACATACTTGCACTAAATGCATCGGCTTCTGATAAATACTGCATCATAAGTACAAAATAATAAGCACATTGTTCTTTATATTCTGCAGTTGTACGCTCTTTATCTGATGCATAGAAAATATATTGATGCACTGATGCGATGTGCTCAAACATCAACTCTAGCCCATCTAAATCGGAGAACTGACACTCTCTCGCTCGCTCAACGAGTTCTCTAAAATTACTTGCCATCGGTTGCCTCAATAATCTGTTTTTCTAAATCACGTAACTGGTCGTCTGTTAAGTTACTTTCAACCAGTCTGAAGATAACTCTACGTAGAACGACCGGAAGTGTCGCTGCACGGTAAAGCTTCGCTTCTGCATAATAGGCTAGCATCAGTTCTTCAGTAGGCTCATTGTACTCTTTAAACATTTCAATAAGCGGGTTTAGTCGGTCACGGCTTACACCTTTCTTACCTTGCTCAATCATACTGAGATACGCAGCTGAAATTTCCATTCTTGCAGCGACATCTTTCATGGCGAGTCGGTGTTTCGCTCTAAAGGCTCGGATAATATCTGCAACATTATTGTGCGTCATAAGCATTGTCTCCATAACATGTTTTGCTAGTGTTAAATAAGATGTACTCATTAAAAGTATTGAATGAGTTGTTTTCCTATTTTTACTATGCTATAGTTGCGTCGTACAGATTTGGGAACTGTGCGACATTTTTGTTCATTTTGGTAGAAGTCATAAAGCCTTGCGTAACAGCAGGGCTTTATTTTTATTTAACACAAACACTGTCAATGTCTGCGTCGCCCTTAATTTGTGCAATATTTGTCAATTCACACGCAATCTTCACGGCTTCTCGTGCGGTTGCACCTGCCATCATTGCCGCACGTGCTGCAATCACTGCATCTTCATTGCCCACTGCATATTCATCTGATGTGACTGGTAATGCATATGGCGCATTTGAAAGATTAAATACTGCAGGGATACTAATGTGTTCGTTTACAATAATAAGAACACCTGAGAATGTGTCAGCATTTATCAATCTGTTCGTCCAAATTTCTTGCTCAACATCTTTAAACTTGAACTGGTGTGGGGTATAGTCATCGTATCGTGACCCAGCGAAAAACATAATCAGGTCGCATACAATAGCAGCTGTTGTAGTATCACCTGAGACAGCAATATAATAAGTCATCCCACCATCGACATGTTTGCAGAATTTCTGTCTTGTGCCAGTGACGATGCCGTACATATATTCAGCGCGGTCTGACGCGAGAATGTTATCTTTGTAAACAATAATTGTCATGGTCGTTGTCCCATAATGTTGTAGTAAGTGTGGTAAGCACTTGCAGTTTTGCCAATGCCTACCAATATTTTTGCAGTTTTGTCGCCCGGTGTAGACAATTTGTCTTGCACCGACCATGCTAAATCTCCGACATGTAATCCCTTGCCTTCTACAGTAGAGTATACGATGTCTCTGATTATTAAATAGTCTATAGAGGCGGGTAATAGAGCTGAGAATGTGTAAACATCCCCAGCCATATTATCTAACTCCTCGTCCAATCTAGCTGCCGCTTGTGCTAGCGTTTCCTTCATCATAGTTGTACGCATCCGAGTTTAGGTATGCCCTTGCAAGTGGTGATGTTAAATCAACGTACCACGTGCGAACAGGCGGGTTATTTTGCATAAAGTCCGAGTTAGCCCACATCCGTTTGCTAACGCCACGCACTGCACCGATTTCTTCCAGTGCCGTCTCTAGGCGTTCAACACCAAACTGGCGGGTTCTTGCGAACTCCCGTAGTGCATTGTTATCAATGTACATCTTAGCATCTTCAAGCTCGACACGAATGTATGCTCTACGCATAGGCTGTCGTATTGGCATTGGAGATGTCTTAGCATTTTTGACAACAATAGTTGAGTCAATGTAAGTACCGAGCATTTCACTGAGTAAGTCATATTCACTGACCACTTTAGATTCTGCTCGTTTTTTCAAGCTTACTAGCATTTTACATGCAGATGTAAACACTTCTTGAGGGTTGAATGGGAACACACCTGCATCATGTGCAATCTTAGCACCGACACAAGCAGCGGTCATAATATCGCCCCAAAAACGATGTCTACCATGTAATTTGCATCGCTCTGTTATACTGCGGGAAACCGTGCCCCACAACTCTTGTATTTCTTCCATGCGGTGCAGAACGTGCTCAATAAACACTGGACCTGCAACACCGAAATGTTTTTGCACTTCACGTACAGCATCGTCACCGTAGTTCTTATCCTTAGATTGTTCCAATGCTCTTACAGGAATTTCCACAATACGCATTAGGTATGCTTCATTCTCTGCACGTGCTTCTGTAATTCTGTTCCATAGACTTACGTTTGAGCTCGAGAATACGTGTGATTTCCAACCCGGCAATGACTGTCTGATGTCATTAACTTGATGGCTACCACGTGCCTTAGCTCGTCCGCTCGTACAAGTATGCACAAACGCCATGAGACTGTCGGTGTCCATCTGCCCTGTTTCATCGAGTGTCAGCGGTAAACTATTTACATAACTGATAATCTCGAAGAACGCTGTCACAGTTGTACCGTGCTGTGCTTGTAGCACAAATGGGTCAGGCGATTGCCCAAAAATACCTGCGATAACTTTCGTTAGTGTGGTTTTACCAAACCCCGAATCTTCAGAGTAGATGTTTACCACACCGCCCACTTCTGAGCCGAATCGTGCACGAATAGGTGCACCGAATCCCATCGCAAGGATAAGTCTGTACAACTCAGCATCAGGTGCTCCATAGAGTTTGTTGATTGCACTGTTCCAGTTATCCACTTGGAGTCGTGCATCTCGTCTAATTTCGCAACTTTCAGCAAAGTTTTTCGCAATGTTGGTGTCAGGGATTGGCGACATCTTGCGACCCGCTTTTGTAAATTCCCATTTACCTAATACGAAACCATCGTTTGATGTCCAACCCAGTTGTCTAGGCGGGTTTGTCATCGCTCGAGTTCTCTGCAACTGTGCACCTTGAGCACGTAAGTAGCGATAGAGGTCTGATGTACTTGTATCAGGTGGCAATAATATATTGTGAGCTGCAAGTTTAATCGGGAGTGTATTCACTGGACCGAAAATGTCGTCACTGCTCAGTTCAATTTCATTCACGCCATCGTGCGGAGTGTGCTGTCTTGCCCAAAATCTAGGCTTGTTATCTGCACCCATGCCGATACGGTCGTAAATATATAGGTCGAAGTCATATACTTGCTTGTTTACAGCCTCACCATCGTTCGTATCTTGCATCCATATACCGCCTGTTGGGGGTCTATAGAATGGAAATGGATACTCAGGGATAACAAACTTCTCAGTAAATTCTTCATCGTCCGATGCGTTATTACCAGCCATCGGTGCTTCTACAACTACCGGTAAGCGTTCTTCAACACCTAACATAATTGGAGATTGCGTTGGTCGCTGTGAGATGCCGTTGTGATGCGGACATCCTTTGCAACCGTCAGGGTTATTTTGTGAGAACCAAAGACAGGTGCGTGGTGCTGACCATTGCTCCATCTTTTTAATTGTCACTCGAGGGTCAAACTCAGGGTGATTTTCTGAAATCTTAATCGCCCATTCTTCACCATCGATACAGAACTTAGCAATACTCAATGCAGCTGCCCACATTGGCTCAGGTGTTGTATCTTGATGTTGGTACATGTCGTACAACTGCTTGCAACCAGTATTTGTTAGCTCACTACGCTGAATAATATTTGCAAATTTCTTCGGTGTAGAAAGCTCTTGTTCTGTTAATGTGCTCTCTGCGTTCTCTAAGAACTCAGGTTTTGCACCGAGACCCGCTAACATATCTTGTTGTTCAACAAAAATCGGGTCTTGAATATACGGACGGAGTCTGTCTAATGCTGCATTAAACTGGTCTACCGTCACAGGTGCATTTTCTGCGATAACTTCTACGACTGCACCACTGTGGTGTAGCGTAGATGGAACACGGAGCACCGATGATGCATCTGCAGTTCGTGCAGGGTCAGCTTCAAAGTTCCAACGAGCACATACTGCCTTCAGGGTGAGAGCCATTCTTCTCCATTCATCGATTGGAATGTCTCGTTCAAACTGCCAGTAAATATGATAACCAGCTCCACTACTTACAACATATGTTGGCAATGGTAGCTTAGTGGATTCAAGAAAATTTATAAATGCGTCCTGCCCATCTTCACGAGTGCGGTAGCATCCTTTTCCAGCGTGTTTTTGCCATTTTTCTTCGCCACAATCTATATCGAACCACAAAGCTTTTAAGTGTGTGCAGTATGCTGATTTACGTGCGTATCTGTTCGGTTCAAAAGGTTTAAAGCTACCTAATGCGAAATAGACACCCTTACATTCATCAGTGACATAATCAATCGCTGCCTGTGTTTCTAGCTCGTTACTGAAATCAACCCATCGTTCTACCCATCTCGGACGACCATCTTTTCGTACTTCAGTCTTGTGCGGTCCTGTAATGAGATTACGACCGACTTGACTGGTTAGGTCACGTAAAAACGACATTTTGTATTTCCTTTTGGTTAAGTTGGACTGAGATTATGGATTTTATTGAGCGTTTTGTAAATCGCTAATTTTGTTTTTCATTCCTAAAATCTCGACCAATACTCTGAGAATTTCGGTAGTTAGTGCATTGTCTTTGCATGGTAATAAACCACGCTCAATACCCAATGGGATAATTGTATTTAAGCAGTTGTGTAACAGTGCATGTTCTGCATCATCAAGTGGTAATTCACCAGATAAATCTTGCTTAACTTCTTCTGTATCAAGTAATAGCAAGTCTGCAATACATTCATATGGTAGTCGTGCATCAGCCACGAGAAGAATCGTTCCGTGCTCTCTACTACTTCTGCCATATGCATTAATTGCCGAACGAATTGTTGCTGTTGGTATTTTCTTGTAAGCCATATTTACTCCAATAAGCGGGGTTGCCCCCGCATTTAATTAGTGATGTCCGCCAAAGAGTGCAGCTGCTGTCGCACGGATATTTGAATCACGTGTTACGGCTGCCTCATCAGCTGCAGGTGATGGAGGCGGTTGCGTTGCCATCGGTTGTGGCATGTAGCCGTTCACTTCTGCAAGTGTTGGTTCAGGCTCAGGTGGACGTGGTGTCCATGCTTTCTGAGCTTCATACGCCTGTTGTAATTCTTCAGGTGTTGGAGTCTTAACCGGTGGCGGTGGTGGTGGCGGTGGAGTTACCGCAGGTTGTGCCTGTGTCACCGGAGCTGTCGGAGCAGGTGGCGGTGGCGGAGGCGGTGTTACTGCAGGTGCTGTATTTACCACTGGAGCAGGTTGCACTGGTGGTGGAGGCGGAGGCGGTGGAGTTACCGCAGGTTGTGCCTGTGTCACCGGTGCAGGTTGTACTGGCGGTGGTGGAGGCGGAGGCGGTGTTACCACTGGAGCTGCAGCCTCATCAAACGCCTTAGTTACAGTTTCTTGCACGGATTGCTCTTGTGCTTGCGTAACAATCGTTGCAGGTTTTAATTCAGGCTTAGTTTCTACTGCGGGAGCAGAACGCTTTTGCTGTTTAGGCGTTTCTACAATCGGCTGTGCGGGCATGATAGGACGATTATTGTCAGTGTTAAGTGACACTGTAGCTGTACCGTCCGCACCGATATGCACGTTTAAAGACAGATTTAGGGTTAAAGTTTGTAAGCTCATATAAGTTCCTTATACTTCATTTGGGTAGTTTGCTGTTAAGTATGCTAATGCTGTTGCATCATCAACTTGAACAATCCATGATTTCACTGCTTCAGGGAGCACAGTACTTGCTAACCATTTGTCACGACCAGTGAGTGTCGGTGCGACAGGTGCAGGTGGTGTTGGCATCTGCGGTAGAGCAGGTACATTTGATTGAGCAGGTGTTGCATCAATCTCAACAGTCAATGCATCGTGCATTGTTGGTGAGTTCTGTAACTCTTTTACTTTATCGAACTGCTCTTTGTTTAAGTAGCCGATTGGTGTAAAGAAGAAACCATGTGTTTGACCTTTCGGCAAACTTACACGTGTCACCACTGCTTCCCATGGTGTCTTAGTTTGTTGCAATAATTTTGCAAAGTTTGTAAAGCCCCATGCGAAACCGCCTAATGGACTTGGAATACCGTTTGTGTCTTTGTTAAAGAGTGAACGACTTGAAACTTTAATACGATAAACACGGTCAAGTTCAGGATAAACTGCAACCGCCACATGTTTAAAGTAGCCACATGCGCGACCTTCACCGTTTGAACCAGTACCCGATACATTCATCGGACAGCTAGCACAATCATGTGCTTGCGGTTTTTCTGCATTGCGACTTGGATATTTTCCGTCAGAAGAATAACATGCAGGTGCAGATGCTTCACCTTCTTTGTATGCACCTTCATAATAAGCACGGTATGTGTCACGACCTGCAGGTTGTGCATCTAACACTACAACATCTATAGATAGTGAAGTAGAAGAACGCACACCACCTACATCGGTTGCGATACCGCCATCCACAACGGTAATACGGTCTACGGAAATACCAGTGGCTTGATTATCAAGTGTTGAATGATATTCACCAGTTTGGAGATATGCGGGTAATCCTGCTGACTGTTCAAAAGGAACTAGCTGTGCGGGAGTTGCTAAATTTGTACTCATGGTTGCTCCTATGCTCTACGTACAGAAATAGAAAGAATGTTGTCGATAGCCATACCGTCAGGTAATGTGCCACCGTCAGCAATATAAGCGGCTACTTCGCCCTGTGTAATTTGACCATTTACAATCTGTGCTGCAACTTCAGGGTTTTTAACCATCCATTGTCTAAACACATATGGGTCTACCACACTATATTTTGTCTTGGAAACTTGAGAAACAGTACCGTTAATTGTCTTAACAGACTCGGTTTTTGTTTCATTCATGCGTTTGTTCAATTCAGACTCAATCATCTGCATCTGTTGTTTTGTGTGTTCAACTGCAGGTTTGATTGATGCTTCAAGGTCAGACTTGTGAGCTCGTAGGTCGATATACCATTTAACGAGTGTTGGAATATCGTATTGTGATGTATCAATTAATTGGAAGTTGTCGGTCATATTATAACCCCCGGATAAAATCCGTGTAGAGATTTAATAAATCAGCCTGAGAGAGTTTTCTCTGCTGTAGTGTTTTATATAATTTTTCTTCCACTGGCGTTGAGTGCAAGTGGTAGATGTGCATGTCTTGCGTTTGACCCGGACGGTCAATGCGATTACATGCTTGTTGGTATGTCTCGTTCGATGTAACAGGTCCGAACCATATAATGCAACTGGCGGCTGTTGCTGTAACACCGTGGGACATAGCCCTTGCAACTGCGAGAATAACATCAGGTTCATCTTCTGTTTGGAACTGCATGAAAATTTCTGCACGTTCTCTTGCTGAAGTGTCGCCTGTAACCACAGCTACTTTAAAGTGCTTGCTGAGTTCTTCTTCAAGCATAGCGATTGTATGTTTAAACGGAGCAAATACTAATGTCTTGCCTTTGCCTTGCACGGTTGAACGTGCTCGAGCTTGTTTAATCAACTCAATCGTCTTTTCAATACGTGGAGAAACATCAAACTTCATTGCTTCTCGAGCATCATTGTAAATTGCACCAGTCGCAACTTGTAACAATTTACTCATTAGTGCACCGCCATTTACTGCGGTTATCGTTACTTCTTCGTTTCCTACAAACTGGTCGTTCTTCATCTTCTTATAGAACTCAGCTTGCATTGGTGTAAGCGGAACTTCTATATACTCATGTGTCACGGTCGGTAGTGTAAGAACTTCACTTTTTTCAATTTTTATAGCGGGTCTCATGTACTGTGCAACGGTATCATGTGCATCGAATCTCGGTTGCCATGTAAACTGTGACACCTTACGCATGACCATTTCTTTAAAGCGAAACGCTGATATGTTTCTAACATTGTCAGGTTTAATTAGCTTTATCTGCCCATAGACTTCATCGGGTTGGTTCGGCATTGGTGTTCCTGTTAGCCCCCATGCATACTCTGCTTGTTGGCAAATTGGGAATACTGCTTTCCAACGGTTCGACTTGTCGTTCTTAAATGCTGTCAGCTCGTCAATCACCACTACATCATAGTGATTTTTTAACAGTTGTTTCTGAATAATCTCTACACCGTCATGATTAATGATATGGATATGAGCGTCGTTAGATGCTAGTTTTAACCGTTCTTCCCGTTCTCCGTGCAATACGGTTACTTGATACAGTGGGTTAATCGCAAAGAACTCGTCTTTCCATGTCGATTTCATATTTGAAAGTGCACCGACAATCAGCACTCTGTTAATTTTCTTTTGTTTAAACAGATAATCTACTGTCCAAACCACACTTGCTGTCTTACCAGTTCCCATGTCAGCTAGACAAAAGCCACGCTTGTTGGCTGATAAGAATGAGCATATTTTAAGTTGATGCAAATAAGGCTCGAATCGCCCTACAAAATCATAATCCCGCAACATAGGCGAGAGTGTTGGCACGTGCCAGTTAGCAACTTGTTGCGTTGTCTCCAGTGTCCATGGGACACACAGTCGTTGTCCATCGCCTAATACATCAGACAGATAACAACCTTTGACAGACATTGCAATTTGTTGGGCTAACTGTGTCTTAATCAACAAATGAGAATTATCGCCATAAACTTCTAATACGTTTCGTCTCATAATCCTATAATCTGTTTGATTTCATCGTCTGATTTATTTGCATAAATCTCGGATGATTGGCGAATTGCATTAATCACATTTGAAACAGCGGAGCTCTCAGAATTTTCCTGCTCGGTCTCACTCGAGAAGTAGTCAATCTCATGTAGAGCTTGCTTAATTGTTTCAGTTGCACTGGCAAGTGACAACGATGTCTGTGTCGCTACCTGTGTAACGATTGACAGCAAGGTCACGTTGCCTTGTGGTTGTTTCGCTTGCACGGCTTGTAGTTGTGTAGCGGTGCGTTCGTTTGTATCTCTCGTTGGTTCGAGAAGATTGAGAACGGCTTTTAAAGCGACTATTGCAACATCGCCACGAGCGATTAAATACCGCTCTTTATCCGAGATGGTAGACATATTATACCCTTTTGGTTGAAGTAGTCAAGATTATTTTTTACGATTTTTTACACCGCGATTATAATTAATTGAAGTAATCTGTAAGTTGGAGCGTGAGTTAGAACCGCCTTTGGAGAGTGGACGCTTATGGTCTACATCTTTACCTTTAAGAGCAGCTTTGCCTACTTCTTTCTCCATTGTCTTACGTGCTTTGTTTCGTGCAGCTCTGTTAGCAATCTGCTCAGGCTTTGCATGATACATAGCATACTCACGTTTATAATCACGTTTACGTGCAGTTGCCATTTTAGCCTCCCGGGTGATATGGGCAATCAATAACTGGACACCAACCACATAAGCCCGATTGTTTCATCGGGAATTTGCGGGATGTCAATGCTTGCACAATCGGAATTGAACGGTTAGTCCAACGCTCGATGTACTCGGGCATTTTATCACGGCTGTATGAATCTCTGATAACTTTCTTTTCATCGATAAATACAAGTGCACCTGTAATCTTGTTAATCTTAGGGAAGTGAATAAAGGTTAGGATAGACATCAACTCTAGCTGACCTGTGTCTGCAAACTTTGATTTACCTGTTTTGTAGTCAATCATCACTGCATGCTCGCCTTGGTCTACTAACAAGTCGAATTGTCCACGAATCCATATATTCTTCCCACGGAAGTAACCTACTTTCTTCGCTTGCCAATCCATCGCCATTTTAAACTCGGCATGTTTATCGCCTTCTTGTTCAGCGAAAACTTCTACCCAATCTCTAAATGGCTCTGCGTAGTCAGGAAGTGGAGTACCGTCCTTGATGAAGTTCTCAAATGCTTTGTGAATCATATCACCACGCTTGGCTTCTTCGGACTGCTCATAAGGAAACTTCTTCAACACTCGCTCTTGGTAAAAGCGTTGTGGGCATTGTTCAAATGCTTTAATTGCCGTAAACGATAACGGCATTGTAACTTCATTCTGCAACATATTTTGTTCCTATTTTGGTGTCATAATCATACTCCTTTCTACTTCCAATTTCATGAGATATTTTTATTTGATGTACTCGTCTATGTCGTTTAGTTCGACTACAAGCTCCGAGCTATTTCTTAAAACATCGGCAAGTTTTATTGCTCTGTCTCTGTTGCGTTCTGTAAGTGTAGCTAACATAGCAGATGCCATAAGCACGATTTCGTCAGAATAATCCGAGTCTACTTGCACTTTATCTAATCCATCATCGGTCGTAACGGAATAGAATGGTGTATCACAATCAAACGCAATAGAGCCATTTGAGCCTAAAATACTAAACATTCCTTTCTTTGCATATGAAAAGCTCATATCATCTCCTTTACATGGTTTAGTTGGTTCATCTACGTAATCTAATATCATTATTTACAATCCCCATAATGAACAGCTGCATCGCCCTCACAGTCCACCGGTAAGCCTTTTGCCCACTCTGGAACTTGTCGCATGCACCACTGCATATATTCTTTTGCACTTTCTACTTCATCGTCTTTCACTACAATTCCCCATTCATCATGTGTGTTGAGAACAATCTTGTAGCGTTGATTGATTAATAGAGCTTGATACTTCATCACTGCAAATGCTAATGCTTGGTTACAGTTTTCAAAAATACGAGCTGCATAGGTAAATATCCACTGGATACGCCCTTCTTTTAAACCACGATATGCATAGTTCATCTTAGTTGAGCCATCAGGATATTCACGTTCTCGCATTGACAGACAGTGATAATTGAGCCAGTTGCCATCGGGCAATCTAATTCCCGGCATGCGTACACCGTGATTAATTCTGCTACCGTCATAGTAGAACAACTTGCCATCGGGTCCGCCAAAGTATCCACTTGCACCCGCAACCATATTACGCAGTGCAACTTCACAAGCGTTCCATATTGCAACCACTTCAGGGTGTGTTTCTCGGTAAACTTTCACGATGTGCTGTGCTTCTTCAAGAGTCATATCAACCCCCATAAGTTTCGCATAGTTCATGAATCCTACCGCACCTGTGCCGTAGATATTAGATAAGAGTGATGCTTTACCTGCGGGGCGTTGAATACTTGCGTAGGGTTCAACTCCGCTCTTAGCTAACTTTTTAATCTCATCAGGGTTGCCACCATAAATTAAAGCAGCTTGTTGAGAGTAAGGGTCTTTACCCATTACAAACAGATTAAGTGTGGCGTGGTCGCCTGCAATATAACTGCCAGTGCGTAGCTCAATTTGAGAGCTATCGAACACGACAACTTTGTGACCGGGCGGGGCACTGATTGACCGCTTGAGAGCATTTGACTGCCCTTCTTTACGACCACTGCTCAAATTTTGAACATTTAATCCACCACTGTTGTGAACAATATGCCCATCCACCCAATATCTGTGATTCTTACCACAGTTTAAGATGTCATATACAGGCATTGTTCCTAGCGATATTTTCTCGGTGTTAAACTCACTGAGTCCATAGTGCGATAAAATTTTATTCCACTCAGTCTCGGTAAGTCTGCCACGTGCAAACTCATTAGCCTTGAAGTAGTAGGTATTAAATGCCATACCATCTAACTGCTCTCGTACTTTATCCAAACTCGGGAGTAGATATGCACGGTTATGGTATTTATCAAAGCGATGTTTCGCTGTAATTGTCCACAGTTTAGCTTTCTCAGATTTTGCTTTGCCTAGCTCAATCTCTTTTCTATCTTCTGTGAACACTACATGGTCTTTCGTTCCAATTAAACCGTCATAGTGTATAACTTTTCGCTCACCTTTATAAACTAAACCACCATGCTCAACAAAAGATTCACCGTCGTAGACTAAATCTATGTTGCGTAAATCTCGTATGTTGATTGTTCTCATACCATAGTCAGGGGATTGAACAATAATTTTTGAATCTCCTATAAAGCAACCCCCGAGTCTGTGCGTATGTGCTCCGCTCACGGTGTATGGCATGCCAAACCCGCAGTCAAGTTTTGCAATCGCTCTGAATCGTTCTGCACGTGATAACTCAATACTGGAACTCATTGCCAACTTGGTTCTAAATATGTCACCAATCTCATCTATGCGGTCACACATCTCGATAACAGGCGGGAATGTTTTAGAGTAGCAAGGTTCAACTCGACCTTTCTTCTCACTATGTTTACTAGGAATGATGAAAGAGTAGTCGGTATCTTCATCAATCTCATGTTCAAGAACACCGCCTAACCCTCGCAAGAACTCTGTAAACTTAGGAACACTTCGGCACACCGAGCGTAATTCTGCTTGGTTGCCATTAAAGTATCGGTTCGCCACATCTCGAGCGCGTTGCTCATCACGCTTATGAATACGCTCAATTTCTTCTTCAATAATTGGCAAGTCTAGGTAAAGACTCGGCTCAATGTAACATTTTAAAATCATATCCCCATACTGCATTTCATCAGGGGTAATCATCTTCGTGAAGTATTTAAAGGCTTCTCGGGCTAAGTGAACATCGTTGTTACAATACTCAACATAAGCCATTAATAACTCATGCCCACGTTGCACTTCATCGGGTTCTGTCGTTGCTTTCTTAGCGATATAGGGTGTGCCCGAGTATGCATTGTAAAGGTGCATGCCTAGAGCTGATTCCACTTCTTTCCCTTTTGGTGGAACATGAACACCGTTCGCCTGTAATACTCTTGCAATAGCAGCTAGGCTCGCTCCTTCAAATACATGAGCAGCTGTTACCCGAGCCATCGCCATTGTATCAGTATAATATCGTGCAGTATGTCCGAATCGTGCACGAATAATTGTCGCATCGAAGGCGGTGTTCTGTGCATTTAACACCGTGTTATTCCAATCAATGCCGTCTAAAATTCTTTTAATATTAGGATAGCCAATTACATTTTGAATCGGCTCATCATTGATTGCATAAGACATCATAATCGGTTGAAATCTACCGTCCATGATGTATTCAATCATTGTCATCTTGCTTAATGAATACTCACGGTCATAGTAGGTCTCAAAGTCTACTGTTAATACGTTCATGCGTGTTCTGCTCCATTGTATGCAAGAATGTTTTTAATTAGTTGTTCTAGCTCATCGATGTTATCTTCATCAATCACTAGGGCAATACCATTACACTCAATAATCTGTTGAATGTTCTGTGCTTGTAGTGCGGTCACACCATGTCGGGTGTGCTTACTCTTTGTTTCAACTGCAATAAATTTACCATTACAACATGCGATGAAGTCGGGAATACCACTGCGGTTATATCCGCCTGTTACTGGCATAAACCAATAAACCCCGTAGGTGTCAAAGATAAATTTTACTTGCTCTTTAACTTTGCCTTCAGGGGTCTTAGCTGTTTTCTTCCGCACTGGTTTCTTTGTTTTAACCTTTGTACTCTTTACTGGTTGTAACATTTCCATTAACTTCATCATGGTGTAGCTCCGCTGTTAATTCTGATACTTGTTGTTCAAGTCGTTTAATCTTCTCAAACGATGACTTCTGCATCTGTGCAAGTTCATGTTTCAAACTCAAGATTGTCTGCACTTTCTCCTGTAACATCTCTCGCGTCTCTGCAAGCTCTTTTTCTACTCTTGGCAAACGCTTTAATACTTCAGCGTGGTAGATATGCATCATGCGTGGGTCTGCTTGGACACACTCCATGTATCTGTCGTTCGGGTCAAAATACTGTGGTAACTCCGCACGTGCTCTATGCTTGTGCTTGTTAATATAATCTACATAGCGTTCCTTGAACTTGTCATATTGTTCTTGGGTCACGTTTGCTAGACTTCTCCATATATTGCACCCATAACGCTGACAGTTAATATCGATGCCGAGTATAATACCACCAACACAGTCTCTACTTGCGTAGGAATGACACGCATTTTTAAAACTGGCGTAGGTTGTTATCTCGGGGTCGATATATCTGTTTCTAATCATGTAGTAGTAAATCATGGCAAATGTCCATTCTCTTTTACCTACCATAAAGGTTTTAGAACGGTCTGAGAACGAACGCTCGCCCACACGTGCTCGTATATCAGGTGCATGGAGCATCTGTTTAATTGTTTTGCCGCGTGCCTTGTTGTAGTAAGTAGCTCGGGTGTAACCCCAAAAATGCATAACCATTTTCGGAGTCCACCACTTGCCATTCACTAACTCTGCATTAGCAGGTACTCTTAACTCTGTGTCTGACATTCTTCAACTAGCCCCAATTCAAAGATAGCGTTCTCTGCTTTGGTGTGTAGCTCTAAGATGTTAGCCATAACCATATCCACGGTGAGAACACGGAGATAACCATATAAATTCGCACCGATACGCTTGTTCGGCAATTCTTCTAAGAAAGTCATGAGTTGTTTAACGTACTCATTCAGGCTTTCTTCAGTTAAATTGTCGGGGAGTGTCGGTGCTCCGTCCATATACTGACTTGCAATATCAATGGATTGTTTTGTTAGTTGTTCCAGTGATATGGTTAAACTGTTTTTGTATGTATTCAAGAGTGTCGCTGTCAGGGTCAATCTCATTTTTGTCCACCATTACTAATCGTACTTCGTTATATTTAGGGTGTGTTAATACTGTAATCCACGCACCTTTTCGGCTTGTGTCTACCGCATAATCCCATCCGTCATGACTACCCATTGTCGAGCCGTCTATAATTTCTTCTGCAATCACTCGCACTGTGCTAGAGAACTCTCTCTTGTTGTCAAACTGATTGTCATTTGTATCAACGTAGGTTTCAATCTCTCTAACTCTTGGCAAGGTTAAATTCAACTCGTCTCTCAAGAAGTCTTTGGAGTATTGCAATGATGCTCTTACTGCACCTATGATTGCCTTGCCTACATCTGCTCGAACAATCATATTATCGTCAAATAAATCTTCTTCATTTAACAACTTATCTAAGGCGGGGATAGAATCATTGCTGTTCTCTGCAATCTCATAGATGTGTGCTTTACACCCATCTGAATTTAACAGTATGAATGATAATGCCTTCCCAATGGAATCACTAAGGCAATTATTATACGCTACTAAAATATCTTGCACGTCTTTTTTCGTGAAAGTTTCTTTGTTTGCTAGTGCATCACGGTCAATCATTTTTCTTGGCATAATTAAATCCTTCTACTAATTTATCCCATAAATCGGGGCTTTGTTGGTACATTTTTCGGTATTTACCGATTGTGATATGGCTACAACCATAAGCCTTAGCCATTTCAATATTGCTGTTATAGCGGAGTGAATTGTGTTTCAACCATGCAATCACTTCTACCGCCTTTGCGGTGTCTACATCACAAGGGAATACGTGCTCGGGGTTGATACAACGATAATCCCCGCATGTATTACAGTAGCGATACTTCTCGGGGAAATCTCTATCGGGCTCGGCTTTCATCACCATAAAGCGTTTCACGCTGTTGTAGAGTGCCTTGCCCCCCTCGAGCCGAACTTGAATGATAGGACTTCTATGGGCGAATCGCCCTTTCCATATCATGCAACCCCGCTCATTTCTTTCTACCTTGCTATCGATTGCTGACTGCAATGCTTGCACATCATTTGTGTCGTATAGCTCGTCAAATTTTGCCATTGTTCCCCCTTATAGGTGCTCTAGTCCATCAAACGTAACGATTAATGCTGAGTATGTCTCGCCATCATCTGCACGTGGTCGCACAATACCTGTGCCATGATAAATACTGTAACCTTCAACGTACACGGTTCTATCTTCATCGTCGTCATACCAGTCGTCATCATCAATCACCATACAGTTAATCACTTCTAACCCTGTAATCGGGTGTCGATATACTCGACCACCGTGGTCGAACAGATTAGCCCATGGGTCGATATATGGTGCAACGAAGTGACCTAGAATGTCATCATCTTCTTGGTGGTAAGGCTTGCCGTCATTGTCGGTGTAGCCGTCATTATAGTAGTCCCGTAAGTTGTAATCGCACTCATCAGGATTTCTTGCATCTTCACTGAAGTGGTTAGCCTTGATTGCGTAGAACATTCTGCCTGTCGGTCTGCCACTGTATAGACAGTTTCTAATCAGATTACATGCTTTCTCATTGCCGTAAGACTTGCCATACATCAACTTAGGTGTACTGTGGTCGCTGTAAGATACAACAACACGTGCAATGAATGGGTACTCTGTTGCATCTTCAATCTCGCTCGGGCTATATGTTGATACTAAGCCTAGACGGAAATCAGGTGCGTAGTCATACCCTTGTAGCGGGTGAATATAGTTTCCGTTGATTAAACTGCCGTAGTGCTCGGGTGTGTATGCCATGCATGAATGTAAATTCTGTGTATCACTTAGAGCTTTATAGTGCTCATAGTAGTTGTTATCAGTGAAGTACATCCACATTGTGCCTGTGTTTGCTTTAATCTCATTAGCCATTAATTTGACACGGTATTGTATCCATGCATCTGTGAAACACTCACGATTAAAATCGAAACACTTAGCTAATTCTTTGTTGTTTTTGATTAGGTTTATAGTTGTCTCAATAATTAATGCAAGGGCTTTCGTATGTTTAATTGCACGTGGAATCTCAATCGTTTCATTAAGGACTTCATCTGAGCTATACCCTGCTTTAACTTTATGTACTAGAAGATTAAAACGCCCTTTTGTAGTGGTATCAGTGATTGTTATATCGGAACAATTAAAACTGCGTGGCAAGATTACATCTGATGCACTGTCTAATAGAATTGCGACTGCATCAATCATCGCACCATACACGATATTTTTAACTGTATCGGAATCACAACTACTGCCTAACTGCAAAGGCTCGCTCACCATGTTATAAAATGCACGTTGCTTTTCTGTAACACCTTCAGAAGTTGTCAAGTCAAGTGCTCTACTCATTGATGCGATAATATCTTGTAGCATCTCTTTTGTGTTACGCATTTTCAACTCCTTCATCTTCAAAAGTGAATCCATAAGCCACGCAAATGTCTAAGAATGATGACCCATAATATCCATAACATGCTGTGTCTAAGTCGTAGTAACACTCAATGCCACCGTGTAAAATACAGTGTCGCATGAAGTCGGTGTCCACTGCGAACAAGTCTGCCAACATATCAGGAACAGGCTCGGTCATTTGTGGATTATCAGGTTTATTGTATGCACTAGACTTAGAAGAATAACCGTAACCATAAGAATAGCCACTACCGTATCCATAACCATAATCGTATCCCTTTCCGTAGTAACTGGGTAAGTTAAAGTCGCCCGCCTTGCGTTCTGCTTTAGCTTTACTCCAATCAACCTTGCGTAATGCATCTGCTAACTTGTCAAGATAAGGCAATAATACTTGCTCATCTGCGGAGTGTGCATTAATGTAGCCACTAGCAATGTTTACATTTTCAGGGATAACTTCTGCGAATGTTGCCACATCAGTGTAAGAGCCACGATTAGATAACTCATGCCCCATGTCTAACTCATCAACAAGCCACTGTGCAAAAGACTTACTTGCACACTCACCCACTGACTGTTCATACACCATGTCTTTAGTGCCACGACGGTCAATTTCAATCGCATATTTATACTGTTTTAAGAATGGCTCTGCATGTTTTAATACTGCTTCTGCACCCACACCGCCAACTTCTTCGCCAGTGGTAAAGCAATAACCACCAACCACGCCACTTGCCATTAAGTTAAGCATCACGGCTAAACCCGCTCCGTCATCTGCACCTAAGCATGCCACGTCACTGTTTAATACTAAATCTTCATTAATAAATGCCACACCGTCACGCACTGATACATGTTTGCGTGTTAGTTGCACCTTGTCTGAGTGTGTCGGTGCTCCGTGTCCGTAGCGTGTTTCACTGAATCCAGTGTCACGGTCTACTGTGTCATAGTGTGCCACATATAATGTCTCACCGAACTCACTGTTAATAGACACATCGAACATGAAGTTGTGATAACCATGCCCATTGCCGTCACTACTAACAACTTTTGTTGCCACTGTGTAGCCCGCTTTCTCTAACTTAGATACAATTTCTTGCATCTTAGGAATCAACCACTCTTTAGCAAACAGTGCGATACCTTGACTGCGGAACTGTCTGCGATAACTCATAATCTGACTCGCTAACACTGATGGTGCGTTGCGGTCTGCGGGGAATACCCAACCTTTAACACCGTCTAATTGTTGTGGCTGATATTTTTTAGCGGTTTTATAGTAGGTTGTTCCTGTGCTTGGAACGGTTGTGCTTGGCGTTGTCGTAACAGAATTTGTAACTTTTTGCGTAGCCGTTGTAGTCGGAGTGTTCGTTGTATTTCCGTTAGTTGCTTGAGTTGTTCCATTTTCTGCACCTAATTTGTAGATAATAGTTGAGTTAGTCATTTAAATTTACCCCTAGTGATTCTGCACGTTGTTTAAGTTGTTTAATCTCATCATGTTTGCGTTGAGTGATGATTTTTATATATTCAAGTCTTGAATTAATCTCGCTGTTAATCGCATCTCTAATTGCTCTAGCGTTAAGGTCGTCATCGGAGAGCCCGAACTCGAGAGATACATAACCGCCCAATCTGGGGGAATATCGCCCTGTGCCCTGTCCGACTCCGTTGTCGGATATGATGCAATGGTCATACCAATCTTCTTCGTTTGATACCCATGTCCGCTGACTTAATTTCAGAACTTGTCCTTTTTTAAGGTCATATGGCAAGTCGTTAGAGTTAATATCTCCACTTGCCCAATTAACCACAGTTGCAATGTAATATTCACGTCCAATCTCATCATAGTGCGGTGTGCTATCGACCGTAAAATGTCTGCGACCTCCATCAATGAAAGGCACAATATATTGAGGCGTTTTATGTCCGTCTCTTATAAACGGAGCTGATGAACGATAGGCACGGAATTTAAGTCCACCCGCATGTTTTGTTCGGAGTGTACGTGCCACATAGTGACCCGCACTTTCTTTCCCATAATACCTTGAATAACACCATTCACCGTCTACTTGATAAATAATCACTCGACCGTCAAAGGCATATTCTTCTTCATCTGCAATTCTGCTCGGTGGCACTGTGCTGACTAACCCTAGGTAAAAATCACCGCCCGAATATCCTTCAACATTTGCGGTAAACACGGCTGACTTGATGCTGTTGTCATCAATCTTTTGAAACACGTCCATAACATCATGTTTAACAACATATCCCGCTTTTTCTGCTAACTCTGCGTTGCATGTTGTCAAGTGTGTGAAGTCGCCAAAGTGCTCCGCTCCGTGCGTCATGCACGATGATAGGTCGGCTTTGCTCTCAAGTCGTGCGTAATGCTCCGCCACATACTTCTGCGTTTTATACAGATATACACGGTCTGCCGTGCCCGATATTGCATTGAGTGCGTCTTTTAAATATCTTTCTTGTAACTCATGCCCATTGATGAACGCAATCATTCTCAAGAAATTAGGCATTGTCATCACGTTGTTCTTGTTAATCTTGAACACTTTACGGCAATATTTCTCAATATCTTCTGCCAACTTGTCGAATTGGGTATGGTTTACACCGTTCCATTTCTCAATGACTTTTAACACCATTTTCATTTGACTGTGACTCATGCCCATTAAAGGGTGCTCAATAATTGGTGGTCGGAAATTGTCGATTGTCACCGTCTTTCTTGTTGCACTGACTTCTTTAATGAATGATTCACCATACCACGTTGCAAGGCTGCCGATTTTTGCTCGCCATTCTTCATCGTTGAACATGTTCGTCCATGTCACACGAACATCTGATAACTCAAATGCCCCCGCTGATAACTCTTTGACAAATTCAACGCTTGCATTTAATTCTTTATCTGACTTTAACTGTCTATCTAATTGCATGATTATTATCCTTATAAAGTAAGGGTGCATAATGGAGCACACAAAGACGGTCGGAAACACTACTAACACTCACCGTCAATGCATACTCTACTATGCACCCTAGTTTTTAAATTTTAGTTGTAATAGTTATACACTGCTAAACCGTCTAACACATAGTATCCACGGTCGCTGTCGTATCGTGCATATTCTTCATGCACCCAGTCGTTTAAATCTTCTACATAGCACATATCTTCTTCATCATACCATTCACCGCACACGGCACACTCATGTTCTTCTCGGGTAGATTCCCATTCCATGAATCCGTTACTCGGACAGCATGCATAATATCCGCCTTCACCATCTTCATCACGGTCAGTGACTTTCATAATTTTTGCATCGATGCCCGCAGGTGTTTTATCTTCATCTACAAAACAAACATACTGCACGGAGTTTAAATATCTGTCCGTCACATCGTCTGAGCCGTCAATGTATGGAATAATATTACGACCGCCCACTTCATAGGCGTATAACTCCATGCCTAGTGGTGTTGATTCATCAACATATTCACCAAACACGTTCCACCAGTTTTGTTCACTTGAGCCATACCAACGAGCCACTTCACAGTCGTTTGAAAATGCTCGGGCAATGAATGGTACTTTGTCATGCACCACACCTAATACTTTTTCAGGCGGTAACTTACTTACACAATACATCACGTTATCTTCATGTTCGTAAGCACGGAACGGATGCAACCATACTTCTTTGCCGTCCTTGTTGGTGCGTAAGTGTCGGAATTTTGCAAAGGCTGAGTTTAGACTGTGCTCAGTCATGCATGATGAAGTGTTTGTTCTTTCTGCAATAAGGCAAGCTACTTCAGGCATGCAATTTTTTACTGCATATAAGTAGTAAGTCTTTCCTTTTAATTTTTCTAACCACTCTTTCAGATATTTCTCGGCTAGTCCATGTTGTTTAAGTGTGGCATGGTATAACCATTTTACTAAACCTTCTTTCGTCATTGTACCGTCTGACTTGCACCCATATCGTTTCGGCATTATTCCTTTTAAGTATCGCTCCGCATATGCTTTGGTGCGTACTTCTTCAGGGATATTGATAACTTCATCATATAGCCCGATGTTTGCAATCACTTTATTTCCGTCAGGCGTGATGATATAGGCATAGATTTTCTCAGATGTGTATGCGATATTCATCCATAGCTTGTTGTCACTTGCGAACGTGTCCGCTTGTGATGTTAAAGTCATCAGTATGCTACGGATATGATGCCCTTCTGCCACGCCTTCGCCAACGTACTCGGCTTTTACTTCTGTGCCTAGCAATTCATGGTCGATAGCATCTACATGTTCATAGACTTTATCGGATAATTTTAAACTGTTTTTCATGTTAGTGTTTCCTTTTGTGTTGTTAATTAATAAAGGTGCACCCTAGCTATGGTGTTAAGGTGCACGATTATTGACTAACGGATTAGTCTTGTTCATCTAGGCATGAAAAGAATTTAGTCTTTCCATACACTACTGACCCAATTTGATTGCCGTCTGCGTCTAAATGTTTGACCACGACCGCACCAAAGTCGGTGTTCGTAAGTGTTACAAAGCCACCATTGCCCGCTGTTGTTGGGCGTGAGAATGTTTGCATCGTGCCTGCACTAAATGCTTTTTGTACATCACGCAATAAGGCATCGTTCTTGCCTAATGTTGCCAATAATCCAGCTCTGACTTCGTTGTCTTTCGCTGTTCCTAACTTGATATGAGCTGTTGCATCGATGTTAATCTTTGCCATAACTTGTTACTCCATTTTCATTTTATTAATAAAATGCCCGATACTCTCGGGCGGTTATATTCTGACTACTCCGTTACGGGAATAATCAAAAATTGCTTCTTGCACTTGTCGAACATGTCATTCACTGCTCGGTTTAGTGCACCATAATAATCAAAGCCCCTGTCCGACCACGCACTGTCAGGGTGTTTTAGGATATACTCCTGCTCGAACCATGTCCCGACTATATAGCGTTTATTTGCAACTACACGCAAGTGGCTCGGATATATCGGGTCATTTCCTGTTATTTCTTTATGGGTAAATGTAATCCCGCATTTTTCTAACACTTCTGCCTTGCCGATAGCCGTGCCGATTGGTGTGCCGTCTCTCATCATTATTGCGTATCTCATGATTATTCTCCTAGTAGTCAGGTGTGATTAAGGCATAGATAAACATTGCCACTGTGCATGCACCGATTGCGATTATAAGAGCAGAATAAAACATGCTCTTAATCACTTCTGCTAGATTATACTTCCACTTATCCTTGCGTAAGATTACATTAGGCTTTTTGAAATACTTGAGAATACTCATGATAAAGCCTCCCATAAATCTTCAGGCAATAATTCATCACCTTCATGTTCGCTCTCACTGTAAGAGTCTTTAATGTGGTCGTTCCACATTTCTCGGAAGTCATCATAATCTGATGACCATAAATTTAATTGGCAAGCGTGCTCGGGTGTATCTGTAAATACACCATAACGGATTGAGCCGTCCGCTAATTGTAAGCGGTATGCATGGGTGTAATTTCTACTACCCTTTGCCATTAATGCTGTTCGCATCACGTATAATTCGTGACCGTCTACTTTGATAATTTTTCCCATAATGTTTTCCTTTTAAGGTGTTAGTTAGTGTTTAATCATAGGCTTTTCATATCTCATAACTATAAAAAGCCTATTGTTAAAAACTAGCCTTTAAGAACTCGCTGTACTGGTAGACGGATTAATCCCTTGTAATTGGTTTCGTCTTAGTCTACTCGTTTAGTGTGCACAATAGGGTTACGTTGTAGTACAGATTGCTGGTTTAATCCAGTTGCTATGGTGCACAAGTGGACGGTATACCACTGTTCAGATAGTTTTATTCCTATGGTACATTGAGCTGTCGCTTTCCCAATCTTTGGAATATCTTGCCTTTTACTTCTTACTAACTTACGCTTACTTGTTCTTGTTTACCGTCTACTTGAGCCAACGCCTTCAACGTTCGCAAGATACAATAAGGGTGTAAGTGTTCAACCGTTTTTTACCTAATTTTTAAAGAACTAGTAAAGGCTTGTCGGTCGTTTACTGCTAACCGTTCCTTTAATTTATGCGTTCATTTTAAACCTTTCTTTTTATCTTGTCAAGCGTTTTTTTATAAATTTTTTAATTTATTTTATAAAATTTTCATTTGACTGATGCATAAATGCATAAAGCGATTTTCAAAGAACACTCGCAAGATTTTGCATTGTTTGCTTTCCCTTGCTTTATGTCGTCTATTATACGCCT
>ERZ1026866.90-NODE-90-length-62009-cov-29.728960_pt1 | contig 62009 bp, 48 predicted proteins | sample MGYA00380163_ERZ1026866 | MGnify/ENA primary metagenome ERZ1026866 (study PRJEB33269, sample SAMEA4719799) | human gut metagenome | biome: human-associated habitat; feature: organic feature; material: feces | place: Cameroon | collected 2013-10 ...
CACCAGAGGATTGCGAGTACTATCTCTGCGGACCTCCAATGTTGATCAAGACCGTTACAGATTATCTTGATTCTCTCGGAGTAGATCCTGAGAGCATCATGTACGATAACTTCGGATAATATTAGCAAACATCAATAAAAGTATATCAAACATTAACAAAGCTGCTGGTTTCCAGCGGCTTTGTTTCGTTTAGGGAGGTTCCTTTCTAAGGTTTGTTATATATTTGTTCGTGTTTATTTGGCGCAAATCTGTCACATATCTGTCGCTCGAATCTGTCACACGAAAATTAAGAATTTTAAACATTTAGTGTATGAAGCAATTTGATTTAGGTCCTGTTCACATCAGGACAAGAAAACTTTCCAATGGAAAGAATTCGCTTTACCTTGACATCGTCAAGGATGGAGAGCGATTAAGGGAGTCTCTTAACCTTTATCTGATTCCTGAGACCAACCGTGCAGCCAAGCAGGTCAATAGGGAAACCATGAAGCTGGCTGAGGAAATCAAGGCAAAGAGAATCGTGGACATTCAGAACGAAAAGTTTGAGATCCACGACAAGGAAGCAGGCAAGGTGGTGCTCGTTGAGTGGATGGAAGAGCAGCGCAAGTACTACAAGGAGCATGGCAACAACAACTACTCCAAGACCATTCACAACCTCATCGTACACCTCAACAGGTTTGCACCCAATACACAGTTGCGTGGTGTGAGACCGTCATTCCTGAGAAGGTTCCTGGACTATCTCACCAGTGACGGAACGAACAAGTATGGCGGTAAGCTGAGCAGTGAGACTGTGTACACGTACTTCACCGTCTTCTCGATCCTGATGAACAAGGCGGTCCGTCTGGACTTGATAACATCGAATCCGTTCCACAAGCTGAGCCAGTCGGAGAAGCCTCAGCGCAGAACCAAGAAGAAGGAGTATCTTACACTCGAGGAGGTTCAGAAGCTCGCAGACACGCCATGTGACGACTGGAGAGTGAAGCATGCCTTCCTGTTCTGCTGCTTCACCGGATTGCGCTACATCGACGTGTCACGCCTCAAATGGAAGCATATCGTGAAGGTGGGTGCCAACGAATACCAGATTGAGGTGATGCAGCAGAAGACGAAGGAACCGGTATATGTGCCATTGTCGGAAAACGCCATGCGGTGGCTGCCTGAGCAGGGTATCAATGGCCGTGAGAACTACGTGTTCCAGTTCAGAGACCGTTCAATCATCTATGACTACCTGGACAAATGGGCAAAGGCAGCAGGCATAGAGAAGCACGTCACCTTCCACATGAGCCGACATACTTGCGCTACACTGCTGCTGTACTTCGGTGCAGACATATACACAGTGAGCAAGATTCTTGGGCACACGTCAATTCAGACAACACAGATCTATGCCAAGGTTGCTGATGAGATGAAGCGCACGGCCGTAAACAACATCCCGACTATCTGATGATGCTACCCGGCAATACACACCTGCAAGGAACTTTCTTTGCAGGTTTTCTTTTGTCTTTTCGTTTTTCACCAACTCTTAACAAATCTGAATTTTTCCCTCGCATGCGCGCACGTGCGTGTTACGCGCGGTAGTAGTAGATATATATATTTACTTTACTTTAGGTGTAAGAAATGCCCATTAATGTAGCAGAAATGCCCATTTCTTACACATAAATGTGAAGAAATACCCCATTTCTTCGGAAGAAATACCTATTTCTTACACAGAAATGCCCATTTCTTCGGAAGAAATAATTTTTCCAATTTTTCTTTGTTTTCGATTTTGTTGACAGAAAAACCCCGAAAATGCACTTTTTGAAAGTTAATGAACGTTATAAAATTATTTTCTACACATTTTTGTGTAAAGAATGCCCATTTCTTCGGAAGAAATACCTATTTCTTACACAGAAATGCCCATTTCTTCGGAAGAAATAAACATTAATGTAGCAGAAATGATTGAAAAAGGCACAGAAAAAGCGGAAACCCATGCAGATTTCCGCTCATTTCTCTAAAGTAGATGTTAATAGACGTTATGCTTCATCATCGTCAAAACCATCGTCAATATCCTCTTCTTCTGCCTGTTTTCCTGCTGCCTCCTGGCTAGCCGCAAGCAATCTGTCCTCAATAGTCTTTCGCTTCTGGACGGTAGCATCAAGTGTCGTTGACTGTAGTTTTGGTACTGCGTACTGGGCGAGCTTTTCCATCGCCTGTACTCTCTCTACTGGCTTCAGTGCAGCCATGTCAAGCATGAACTGCTCCGATGTGTAGTAGCCGTCGATGGCTTCCGAAATAGCCTTGCGCACGGCTCCGGATACTTTGTTAGGCGTGCCAGCCTTTCGCCCTCCTGTCTTTTTTCCTGCTGCCATATCAAAATCTTTAATTATTGTACGCCTGTATGCGTGCGTGTGTAATAACTTAAACGTGGAGTGCAAAGATAACCCATTATTTTTGTGCCATGATTTTAAGTTTAAACGTTTAAATATTTTATATTATGGGATTAATCGGAGGTGCTATAGGTGCTGCTGGAGGTATATTCGGTGGCATCTCTGCAAGCAAGGCGCTGAGACAGATGAAGCGGAATGTCGAGGCTCAGCGCAAGTCAAACCAGGACTGGTACGACCAACGTTACAATGAGGATGCAACCCAGCGTGCGGATGCCCAGCGACTCCTGACAATGACGGAGGAGAGCATCCGGAAGAGAAACCAGCAGGCGGCCGGATCCGCAGCGGTCATGGGTGGAACTGACGAGAGTGTTGCAGCTGCCAAGGAAGCAAACGGAAAGGCGCTCAGCGATACGATGAGCAACATCAATGCTTCTGCTGAGGCTCGCAAGGACCAGATTGAGCAGACCTACAGACAGAAGGATGATGAGTATGTGAACCAGCTCAACCAGATTGAGCAGGGCAAGGCGCAAGCCATCAGTCAAGCCGTGCAGGGTGTTGCGTCTGTTGCAAGCAAATTACCAGTCTAAAATGTACAGCTATGTCAGTAACGAAAGATGAGATTCTCAATGGTGGAGTGCAGCGACCTATGTACGCACCTCCACCTATCGCCCACGAAATGGAGAGTGATCCGACGGACAACATGCCGAATGCCGGTGGCTCTGCTGTTGGTGCCGGTGTGCAGGTTGCAGAAGCCGGAAAGGGCAATTCTGCCGTGCAGCCAGCCGTACAGGAACCTGCAAAACCAGTGGACGGGGTACAAACCCCTGTTGAAAAAACTGTGGATAACTCTCCTAAGAAGATGTCGTATAAGGAGATGTATCAGGCACTCAATCCCTACAAGCCACCAACGGCTGAGGAGCTGGAGGCACAGCGCAAGAAGGAGAAGAGGCAGAAGATCTTTGCTGCTCTTGGTGATGGTATCTCTGCCCTCGCTAACCTTTACTTCACCACGCAAGGTGCTCCAAACATGTACAACCCGGCTAATTCCCAGCAGGATGTCGTTAAGGATAGATGGGATAAAATCAAGCAGGAGCGTGACCAGCACATGAAGGAGTACACCGAAGCCCTCATGAAGGCACAGGCTCTTGATGATGAGAATGCGGACAATGAGCGCAAGTGGCAACGTCTTCTACAGATTGACAAGGCCAATACTGATAAGGCTAAGGCTGAGCAGGAGAGAAAGGATGCCATCGCTGAGGCTCAGAGGTTGAAGTATGAAGCTGCTGCAAATAAGGATGACAAGCTGGCTACTTTGTACCAGCAGAAATCCGAGGCAATTGCTGCAGGTTTGCCGTATGTGGCTACCAAACTACAGGCCGAGATTGATAAACTGAAGGCTTCTGCTGGCAAGGACAACAGACAAGGAACGTCTTCCTGGGTGTCAGGTAAAGGTGGCAAGAGTGGAGGTGGTGGCAGTGGAAGTTCTTCATCGAAAGAGTTCACTGCATACGACAAGGACGGCAATGTGCATAGTTTCAAGACCGCTAAGGCTGCTGAACAGTTCGCACGCCAAAATGGAACCTGGAAGGCTGATACCGTCACATCTACATCCAGTGTGCAGCAGGGCAGACGAACCAAGGTGACTACGACTACCAGGGTAAATGGTGGCCATTCAGTGAAGCCCCCTGTCAAGCCGAAGCCTGCTGCCAAGCCTAAGCATGCTGGCGGTGGAGGTAAGAAGAAAAGCACTGGAGGTGCATTTGATTAACCATCAAACAATACACAATGGAAGAAAAGAGATTAGCAAAGTTATATAATGCTTTGAAGGCACAGAACTATGATGTGCCTAATTCATACGATGAGTTCGAGGAGAAGCTTACACGTAAGGGTGATGATGGTGCAAGTCGTCGTCACAAGCTCTACAATGCCCTGAAAAGCCAGGGCTTTGATGTTCCCGACTCATACAGCGGCTTCTATACGAAGTTGTTTGTGCCAGTGAATAGTACAACGTCAAGGGCACGTGGAGCTGGTGAAGCTCAATGGAACCCAAACCAGAAGGTTCATAAGCCAGCTACACAGTCTCCACAGGCTCAGCCTAGACGTGGGCTGGTTCACAAGTCGGTTGTGCATCAGCCAGCCAAGCCTGTAGCCCAGTCGAAGGGCACACCATTGACAGAGGCAGACAAGCGCAAGTATGCATCCAATGTTGGCAATATCCTTGCTCAAGCTGATGCTTCTACACAGCGTTTCAACAACCAGATGGAATATCAGAAGGCAAACTCCGGCTTGCAGGTGAAGCCTGTAAAGCTTGGAACGAACCGTCATGTCGTTAAGCGCAAGCCACGTTTCAACCCGGGAACTGGTAAGATGCAGTCCTCTTATATCACTGAAAGTGGAAATGAGTTCGACAACAGGGCGTTTGCGGACGTGGAGCAGAATGCCGTTGATGATTACAAGCGTAGCTTAACTGTCGATGGACAGTTGCAGGATGCTTATGCGGAGCGTGAGCGATTGAATGAAGAGGTGCGCAAGCGTATGGAGGAGATTGACAACAAACCTAATCAGGGCTTTGCTGACTTCATGCGCATGTCTGCTGCTGCTTCAACACCAGGAGCCGGACCAGCTGGCGAGTATGATGCCGTTGATGCCAAATATACCAACGACCCTATATATACCCAGTTGATGGCAGCTCTTCGTCACAACAAGTCTGCCATAACAACACTGGAAGACAAGAAGAGTGGCAAGATAAATAGCTTCTGGCATACGCTTGCAACTACAGCGGCCAATGGATACACATTCAATGACGGCATGGGCGAGATGAAGGATGTCACTGCCCAGACACAAGCGATGAAGCATCTTGACAGCATCAACAAGAAGCTGGCCAAGGGAGAGGAACTTACTAAGGAAGAGAAGGCTTCCAAGGCTGTTCTTGATAACATGGCAGTCAATAATGCTATCCAGGGACAATATGGCGGCCAGTATGGTGCATGGTCTCGTGCTGGTGGCATGATGGCGAACTCCCTTGACTTCATGAAGGATCTTGCGTTGAACCCTGGAGCAGAAGGAATGGCCAAGGGTATTTACAAGAAGGTTGCTAATATCGGTGCAAAGCAGTTGGCAAAGGCTACCGGGGACGCTGCCGGAAAGGCTATTGCAAAGAAGCTGGCACGTGGCACATTGAAAGCTACGGGCGTATTGGTGGGTTCACATCTGACTGGAGCCATGGTAAGCAATACAACCGGTATCGGTCATACTGCTGGTACGTTTGGACAGCTTGCAGCCGGTGATGTCACAAAGGACGAGGACGGAAATTACAAAATCGAGAACCAGGATAGTGTTCTCGGTGCTTTTGTAGAGGCCGAGAGACAGCAGGCACGTGAGAACGGTTCTGAAATGTTTGGTGCTTTCATTCCTGGTATTGGCAAGGTTCTTGGCAAGAGTGCTGGCGAACTTGCAGGTAAGATTATTCCTGAAAGTGCCTTGAATGCAGCTGAAAAGGCTGGTGCTGCCGTATATAATAAGATGGGACTCTCCAAGATTTCAAATGCGCTTACCCAGGTTGGTAAGAAGGATTGGTACCAAGCGTACAACAAGATGCTTCGTGCTGGTGGTTACCAGGGCTTACCTGGCGAGGCACTGGAAGAGTATGAAGGTTCTCTCTTCGATGCGCTTACAGGTCATGCCGATGATGCCTACAACGACCTTACCAATACACAGAACCATGTGGATATTTGGCTTGGTTGTGCTACCATGGGCGCTTTGCTTGGTGCCGTACCAATGACAATACAGGGTTTCCATACATCACAGTATTACCGATACAAGCACAAGACGGATACTGCCGACAAGGTTGCATCTTTCCGTATGACTCCTGAGAAATGGGAGCCTTTGCGTGAACAGATTGATGCAACAGACAATGAGCACATGGCTGATTTCGTTACAAACAACATCCTTGGTTCCCAAGATATGCCTGTTCCCGAAAAGAAGGCTGCCCTTGATTATGTCCGTAATCTTTCAAAGATGCGTGGTTATAACCTTGCACAGGCCAATAATGCTGATGATACCGATAAGGATGAGGATATTGAGAACTTGAATACTTCATATAGTGATGGCTACGACACTACTGATCCGGAAGAGATGAGCAACGCCAAGGCAAAACTGGACGTTGCACGTCAGAATCTGGCCCAGTCAATGGGCATCGACGATATGAACGAGCTTGATGATACCATCGGGGACCCTATCCGTTATGTCGAGGAGCAGAAGCACATGGGCAACACCGAAGGATTGCAGCCTGTTCTCGACTACGCCAACGCCAAGTCTGCCTATGACGGCATGGTGCAGCGTGTTCGTGATGATATTGACAGCCAGATAGAGGAAAGCAACGCACTCGTTGACAGCCATACCAACCGTACTGATGGCATGATTCATCCTGTTACCTTGAAGCTGAAGGACGAGGACAACAATGAGCAGACTGCCTATGTCATTAGCGGCAACCTTGTTCTCAACGATGATTCATCCATCAACGATGAGCAGTCGGACAATAGCATCGTTATCATGGATGCCGAGTCGGGAAAGCTGCAGATGGTTTCCCCTAGTGCAATACACAGTGCTCAGGAACTGATAAATCCTAACCAGGAGAAGTATGAGGCTGCGGAGAATATCCGTAACCAGCATGCCCAGGAAGCGGCTGACAACATAGATGGAACCGTAAAGCAATGGAATGAGGGTGACACATACCAGGCGACTGGTGATGATGGCAGCCCTGTTACTGTTGTGCTCACTCCTAACGAGCAGGGTGTGGTTGACAATGGCGATGGAACCGTGAACGTGGTGACGCAAACTGTGTATCAGGAAGGAGAAGCTCCTGTAACTTCCGGTATCATTCAGATGCCAAAGTCTGGTATTCAGCAGATGGCAGACGAGACAAGACGTGCCCAGGTTGCAGCCCAGCAGCAGGAAGAGCAACAGGAAGCCCCTGCGGAAGGCGAGCAGGAGGAGGGTCCAACTATGCCTACTTACAGCCTTTTTGATAATATCGTTATCCGTGACGAGAATGGTGAGCCTATCCGTGGCTCCATTCAAAGCATAGATGAGGACGGTATCGAGATTCACACCGAGGAACCACTCAACGGCTGGCATGTGCAGGTTGTTTCACCTGAGCAGCTCGACAACATGATCGAGAGTGTGACCGATGCCGACGGCGAGTCGGTGTGGAGTCGCGAGGTTGATGCTCCTTCTGTTGATGAGACGGAGGAGAATGTTCCGGTTGACGAGGAAAATATTCCGGTTGATGAGGAGAATACCGAGGTGAATCCCCTTGTTGATACTGATGAGGTGGCAGCTGATGAGACCGGAAACGAACCTCAGCAACAGGAAGCCAGTGAGGAGGAAGCTCCTACACAGTCTGCCCTGGATCGTATTCCTAAGGATGATAAGGGTGAGCCTATCTATGAGCAGACCGACCCTGATACTGCATACGATGCCATCGTAGAGCAGACTGGCGGCAACGAGGATATGGCCAAGACCGTTGCTGAATCCATGGTTTCTGATATGAAGGCGTCTCTTGATAAGCTCAACAAGTGGAAGCCAAAGTCTGGTGGAACCATCACGCAGAAGATTGCAGCTGAGAAGGAACACCAGGAAGCAGTGGACCAGGCAAAGGCAAACCTGGAGCATTGGCAGAAAATCGCTGGCATCCAGCAGCAGCGTAAGAGTAAGGCCATGCTTGACGAGCAGAAGGCTGCTGACGAGAAGGCTAAGGCTGCCGCTGAGGAAGCTAAGGCACAGGCCGCAGCCAAGGAAGAGCAGGAACGTAAGGAGCGTGAAGCTGTTGACGGTGTACCTGATTGGGTGAATGATACTCCGCATGATGCACGTGCGAGGGGCTATCGTCGTTCAAATGGCCATCAGTATGCAAGACAGGAGAATATTCCTCATACAAAGGGTAGGGAGACTTCTATCAAGTTTACAGACAAGGTTTCACAACCTGGACATCTTGCGCTTATTGAGGCTGAACAGTTGCAGCCAAGTCACATGAATGGACAGCCTAACGTGACTCACTTCATCCCAGAAGCGCAGCCAAAGAAGCGTACGGACAAAGCCAGTACCATATCTTCTGAGAAGATTGCGGCCAACATCAACCCTGCCGAGATTACATCAAGCGTTACAGCATATACTGGTGCGCCTACTGTCAATTCTCGTGGAGAGACCATCCAGGGCAACAATCGTAGTGCAGCGTTGAAGTTGATGTGGAGCAGCCATGCCGACCAAGCCGGCATATATAAGCAGTATCTTATGGATCATGCCGATGAGTTCGGCTTGAAGGCAGAGGATATTGCGAAGATGAAGAACCCTGTCCTTGTGAATATGGTTGACGTTGACGACAATAAGGCCATTGAACTTGGTCAGCATATCGCCCAGGACACAGAGAGTGGTGGCGTTGAGCGTATCAAGGTGAAGAACACCATCCAGAAGATGGGTGATGATATGAAGTCTTTCGCCAAGAAACTGCTCGAGAGTTCCGATGATGAGGCTAGCTTCTCCCAGCTCGTTGACAAGAACGGCAACAAAGTGTTGAAGTGGATGAATACCAAGAGCTTCATTTCAGATACACAGTACACAAGTGCGCTTGATAGCGATGGTAATCTTACTGCTGAGGCTGCTAACGACTTGAAGGGTATCATGTATGGCAGCATCTTCCAAGGTGGCAGTGAACGCCTGGAGGAGATGTTTAACAGAATGCCTGCAAAGGCGCAGCGTGCCATCCTTGCAACTGCATATCGCGACTTCAATAGCCCTAAGGAGAACCGCATGCTGAAGGATATTCAGGAGTCTATCGTGGCTTTCAATGAGCTGATGGGTGACAAGGCCTTTGCTTCGGCTACTAATTTCAAGGATGCACGTGTGGCTATTGAGGACTGGAAACGCTCTTATCAGTTTGATGATGTGACCGGAGAAGCTGTACTTCCTGATGGTAAGTTCTCGGACTTCGCCCTTCATCTTGTGGCTATGTATAAGGGTGAAACGCAGGGCTTCATCCAGCAGACGTTCAACCAACTGTTTGACCTTGTTCAAGGCTCCCAGGCGGTTGACTTATTCAACAAAGATAGTATTGACAACACTCCTCGCTCGTTGGCTGATGCCATCAACGAGGCATTAAACATTAATAATGATGGACAACAAGACAGCAATGTACTGGGTGGCAATCATCCAGCAGGCCAAGAAGGGCAGCAAGAAGGCAGTGAAGCTGCTGAAACAGGAGGACCAGGCGAGGGAGAAACTGAACCTGCCAACGCTGATGGAGGACCTGGAGAGAAAAATGTAATCAACGAACTCCTTGAAAAGGGTGGCGCCACACCTATAAGCCAGGAGAGACGCAACCTTACCGATGATGGTATCGTTGCTGATGCTGACGGCAAGCCAGTTCTTCTGTATCATGGTACACTTGATAAGGACTTGAAACTTTCCGACCTGGAGCCAGGACACAACCGGGCAGATGGGGAGAAGGCTACCTTCTCAGGTGATGGTGTGTATTTCTCTCCTTCTAGAGACGTTGCAGAGGACTACGGACACAACGGCCAGATATTCGAGGCACATGTAAGATTGAACAATCCGTTCTATCTTTTGGGTAACCCTGGCTTCGATGAGACTGAAGCTAAGAAGTTCATGTCTCTGTTGAAGGAGCAGGGTTACGACGGCATTATACATTATAATAATGTATGGAGTGTAGAGAATAGCAATATTGGTAGTGGAGAAGTCATTGTGTTCAACAACTCTAGTATCATTCCTGCTGAAAATGCAGCTGATGATGTTGAGAATGCCGAAGATGATGCTAAGGATCCATCGGATATGCTGGCTTCTGCAATCGAGTCAGGCGACAAGACTTCCATCGAAAAGGCAAAGGAGGAAGTACGTGAAAATCTGAAATCTGTTGATGAAGATATTCTCCGTATAGCTTTGTCTGATGCACCTAAGAAGCTGAGTGAATTTGATAAGGCTATGAAATCTCTTGTAGAAGACGAACTTTCTTCGAGAGGTATCAAGGTCTTTAACAGCTTTGATAATGTTCTGAAGGGTGATGTTGTTGTAGTAGAGAATGAAGGCGAAAGTGGTCAGATAACCATTGACAAGGTTCAGGGCAATTCGGCTTCGTTCACTACAGAAGATGGAGAAACTTTTGAGGACGTTCCTCTGGATACCATAGAGGAACATTTCAAAGTCATGTTCCGTAATAGCCTTCAATCATCCATCGAAGCGGCTGAGGCTGAGACAGACACCAATCCTACAGACGGACAGAAGGAAGCAGGTAACTACAAGAAGGGACACGTTAAGGTTGCTGGATTCAATATTTCTATCGAGCAGCCTAGGGGAAGTGTGCGCTCCGGAACTGATGCCAACGGAAAGAAATGGAGTGTGACCATGAATAATACTTATGGCTACATGACCGATAACGTGGGTGTTGATAGCGACCACCTGGATGTATTCCTTAGCAATGATATTGACTCATGGAACCAGCAGAATGTTTATGTAGTTGACCAGTACAACCTTGATGGAACGTTTGACGAGCACAAGGTAATGCTCGGTTTCAACGATAGGGATGAAGCTACAGATGCCTATTTCTCTAACTATGACAGTAGCTGGAGAACGAGCAAGAGAAAGATCATTACCTCTACTGTTCCTATGGATATATTCAAAAAGTGGATAGAAAGCAGTAATCGCAAGACCAAGCCTATTGCCGAGTATTCATTGGTAAAAGAGCATCTGCAAAAGTGGATTGATGAAAATTTGTATGATAAATCTCCGTTTGGCCAATTCGTAGAAGACTCTGGTAATGATGTCGTGCCTAATGGTGTAACCCCGTCAGCTATCATCAAGTTCGCTGAGAAGATGTTTGGCATGTATGATTCACAAACAGATGATTATCCATCATACAAAGCCAAGGTAACAAGTGTAGAGGTTCCTGCCGATAAGCTGTATCAATCAGAAAAGGAATGGTTCCATCTTGTCAAAGGAAATTATGTTTCCGTTACCGATGGAAAGAACGAGCGCAGTTATGAACTTGTTGCCCATAAGGATGCGCAAGGACACTTGAAGTCTGTATCAGTTGTCAAGTATCACGACTTTGACGGAAAGGAAAAGGCTGATTCTGATAAGGCTGCTGACACCGTGGCTGATGAAACACAGACAAATGACTATACTGTAGAGCCTGCCAAGTACACAACCAAGCGTGGCAAGGTGCTTGATATGCAGCTTATCAAGTTTGCAGATGAACTGGGTGAAAAGCAAAGTGCGGCTGTTTCACTGGCTAAGTCGCTTAAAGGCTGGTACGACAAGAAGCAGGGTGGCTTCATGATGCGTAGCATCGAGGATGCCAAGAAACTTACTGATGCAGTATTGGGTGAAGATAGCGAAGCACTGGAGAACGCAAAGCCTCTTACTCTTCAGGATATGAAGGATTCGGTATTCCCGGAGGATGAGTTCCATGGTGGTGACACGGTTTGGAGTATTCCTCATGGTGAGAATAAGACTATCCTTATGGCTCATCACATGCAAATGCCAGATGGCCGTAGCTTCATTCAGAGCTATTCTTTTACAGATGGTACGAGCGCAACTGCCCAGGAAGTTGAGGCAGCACATGATGTTGCTAAGAAAAGCAAATCATCTTTGAATAATACCAAACTTATAAAGGAGGTGCTTCAAGGCAATGCTATCATGTGGGCTAAGAATTATGCCAAGAATGTAAGGAAAGGCGACTTGAAGACTGCTCGTAAATGGTATCAATCTATTGGTGATAGTGTTCGTAGAATGCGTGATTTCAAAGATGTTCATGAGGCTAATGCTTGGTTGGACAACGTTCTTCTACCATATATTATGAGTGATGAGTTCAGACCGGATGAACCATTGGTTGACAAGGCTGCACGTATCGCCAAGAAGGAGGAGGTCAAGAAGAACCCTAGTGGCAACGTACTTGTTACTGATGATGAGTACGAGACTTTAAAGAAGAGAATGCGCATGAAGTTGCGTGGTCAGCTGAATATGGGTATTGATCCTGAGATTCTAGAGATTGGTATCTCGATGGCTGTGTATCATATTGAGAGGGGCGCACGTAAGTTTACTGAGTATGCCAAGGCTATGATAGATGATATGGGTGATGATATTCGTCCATACCTGAAGTCGTTCTATAATGGTGTCCGTGACCTTCCTGAGGCAATAAAGGTTGAGCTTGACAGGGATATGTCCTCTTATGAAGAGGTTGCAAGCATTGACGTGGCGAACTTTGATAAGCCATCCAAGGATATTATGGAGCAGGCAGCACAAATCGCAGCTGAGACTGAGGTTGAGAAGCAGGCAGAGGTGGCTAACAAGAAACTCGTCGATGAGCGCAACGCACGTCGTACCATGGACAAAAAGTCTTTCCGTCCTGCTACGGAAGCTGATGTGGAAGGCAACGGTATGGTTTACTATGAAGGTAAGCCTACACACGTCATGACGGTTGTCCGTAAGGGCGAGCAGGTAGGTGCAGCGCAGTTCGGTGAGTCATATATTGACAGAGTCTATTTGACCAATGGCAAAGACGCAAAGCTCGAAGACCTCCAGGTTGAGGATACTCAGGCTAAAGACGAGAAGAAGAAGGAGACTGTTGTTAATGAGGTTAATGTGGAAAGCTTGTTCAATGCCTTGCATACCAACGGCAAGACCAAACTGAGCGACCACACCGTTCCTTCTTCTGATGTTGACAAGGCTGTAAAGGAAGCAAAGGATTCCATGGCTAAGAAGCTGGAGCAGGTGAAGGAGCAGCTCAGCAAGAAGATGCTTGAAGAGCAGTTGGCGCAGCGTGAGAAGTTTATTGATGAGTTGGGCGACCGTGTGAAAGCTGGCGAGAAGAAAGGCACATTTGCTGGCACAAAGAACGTTGACCTGGAAGCTACCTTACTGAAGTGCTTGGGTGAACGTGAGGCGTTCAGCGAAGCACTTGATAATTTCTCCGCTGAGCCTAAGAAGGCTGAGTCTAAGAAGGCTGAGCCTGCAAAGGAGGATAGCAAGGCGAACAGTAACGGCAAGCGTACCAAGGAACAAATCAAGTCTGACTACAAGAATATTGTCATGGAGTTGAAAAAAGATTGGTTTGAGAAGAAACCTCACGAGATGTTGACTCTCTTGGAATCTTTGAAGAAACTTTCTGATGAGGCTAAGGGGCTTGGTTTTGAACTGCTTGATTCCAATGGCAGAATTTATGTGTTCAATCTGGAGTATGGTGCAAGAAAGAACTTAGGCCAGGTGGTTGGCGACCGAGTAGTTCCGGTTGATGAACATACCAACAGAGTCGAGCACGATGTGACAGAGCCTTTCTTGTTTGACTACAACCATATAACCCATGTGGTTAGTAACAAGCCTGCAAAGGAGAAAAAAGAGACTCCAAAGAAAAATAATCCGGTTAAGGAGAAGAAGTCTCGTAAAAAAGCAGTATCTTCGCAGGTGCATATTGCAGACCTGTTCGATAACGGACAGGAAACAGAAAGTGAAACTTTAAACAGTAACGACAATGACAGAACAGGAAAAGAAGTATCTCAAGGAGATAGGGTGCAGCGAGAAGGAGATAGCGAGGAGAGAACTCGAGGAGAGAATCGACAAGGCTCAGACGGAGTATTGCCGAAAGAACCTGCTGAGCGGGAGCATGCTGTCAACACACGCGTGGACGGAAATCTACAAGAAGGCCGGAATGACGGACGAGGAGATCAAGGCGTATCGTCAGGAGAGGGAGAAGTACTCGGACGCACTGAACGATCCGCTGGACGCTTACAGGGACTAGAGCCGGAGGAGCGCAAGAATACCCATAACAACCATGGCAAGCGTGGTATGGAGTATGCTCCAAAGTCTGTAGATGCACGTATTACTGCCAACATCGAGGCTATTGAGCTAGCTCAGAAGCTACTGAGAAGTGGTGAGCAAGCCACACCTAGACAGATGGCTGCTCTTCGCAAGTTCAGCGGTTGGGGTGGCCTGGGTAAGGCATTCACCCAAAGTTCATGGGGCTTTGGTGATGATACACCTCCTAAGAAGTTACGCAAGCTGTTGGGCAATGAAGCTTACCAGCAGGCGGTGATGAGTGCAAACAGTTCGTTCTACACACCTACACATATTATTGATTCCCTTTGGGATATTGCTACACAGTTGGGATTCAAGGGTGGAAACATCCTGGAAGGCTCGGCAGGTATCGGAAACATTCTTGCCCAGATGCCGGTTGAAATCAGCGACCGCAGCGATATTCATGCCGTAGAGATTGATAACACGGCAGGTGGCATTCTTTCTCTGCTCTATCCTGATGCCCAGGTTGACATCCAGGGCTTCGAGCAGACCAAGATAGAGAACGGAAGTGTTGACCTTGCTATTACCAACGTTCCGTTTGTCACTGGCTTGAAGGTGAAGGACGAGAGCGGTGACAAGGACTTGTCTTCTAAGTTCGGAAACATTCATGACTTCTGCATCGCCAAGAACGTTCGCAAGTTGAAACCTGGTGGTATTGGTATCTTCATCACGTCCAGTGGTACGCTCGACAAGTCGCAGAAGCTTCGTGACTGGGTAATCAACCAGGGTGATTCTGATTTCATCGGTGCATTCCGCTTGAACAACAACACCTTTGGTGGTACATCCGTAACTAGTGACATCCTTGTTGTCCGCAGACGTGTGAACGGACAGAAATCGGCCAATGCCATTGATGTTGGTTCCACCAGCGGTGAGCGTGTTGTCAGCTTTGATACTGGTGAGACTCGCAAGGTTGACGGCAAGGAGAAGCCTGTAATCAAATCTTTATCGCTTGATTACAACAAATATTTCCAGGATCATCCGGAAATGATGGCAGGAAAGATGAAGTTCGGCTTCGAGGAAGGTGATACCTACCGTCCTACAAGTATGGGTCTTTTCCCTGCAAGGGGATTGAACCAGAAGAATATGCTGACTGATTTCGTCAACTCTTTCGCCAGCATGAAGGAGGACAACGCTCCTGTTGAGAATACCGAGGAGGAGACCAACCGAATTGTGTATGAAAAACTGGGTCCTGATGTGAAGGAAGGCAGCATGGTTATTGACACGAATGGCAACATTTGCCTTGCTCAATGGGGTAAGGCCATACCTCTTATGTCTGCTGCAAAGAAGGGTGAGAAGGCTAGCGCTAGCGATTTGATTGCACGTTTCCAGTCTAAGAAGGTGAAAGGTCATACCAAGGCTGAGTGCTTCAACGCTTACTCTGCCATCAAGTCAGCGCTTAATGACGTGCTAGCATACCAGACGGAGAACGAGAGCGACAAGGGTTTGAAACCTCTGCTTGACAAGCTCAACAAGGCATACGATGACTTTGTAGCTACCTACGGCCACTTCAACAAGAATACACAGTTGGCATTCCTTCGCAGGGATGTGGACTATCCTAACGTGTTCTCGCTTGAAACATACGAGGAGGTGAGCGACAAGGAAGGTGGCCATACTGAGCATTTCGGCAAGAGTGACATCTTCAGCAAGCGTGTGGTTGAGAAGGGCAAGGAGCCTAAGCCTCATAACGTGAAGGATGCCATCATTACCAGCATGTATCAGAACGGACGTGTTGACGTGGAGTATATTGCCAATGCTTTGGGCAAGTCGGAAGACGAAGTGAAGGACGAGATTATCAATAGCGGTCTTGGCTTCGAGAATCCTATCACCCGTCAGATTGAGGTTTCCTACCAGTACAAGAGTGGAAATGTGCGTGAGAAGCTCCGCCAGGCTTTGGACAACAACGAGGGCGGACGCTACAATGCCAACATCAAGGCTCTGGAGAGTGTTATCCCTATGAACATTCCTGCACACTTGATTAACTTCACGTTCGGTTCTTCATGGATTGATCCGAAGTTGTATGAGGACTATGTGAAGGAAAGAACCAACGTGAATGTGAAGTTTACTTCTGCCGGTGGTACCTGGTTTATGGATGCTCCTGATTACATCAACGAGGAAAAGGACAATTCCTTTGGCGTGAAGAGTTTGATGTTCAACAAGATTATTCCTGGACACCAGCTTATCGAGGCTGCCATTCAGAATAAATCCATCATCGTTTCCAGAACCTACAAGGAGAACGGCAAGGATGTAAGGGAGACCGACCGTGATGCGACACAGGCTTGCAGCAACAAGATTGACGAGATACGACAGGACTTCCAGGACTGGGCAAGAGGTAAGATGCAGCAGGACGAGCAGTTGTCTGCAAAGATTGAGGCAGACTACAACGAGCAGTTCAACAACTACGTTCCGCTCTCTATCCCGGATGATTTCGCACCTTCGCGTTATCCTGGCATGGCTCCAAGACTGGACGGAAGCGACAGGGACTTCAACCTTTACTCATACCAGGCAAAGGCTGTGGTGAAGTGTGTGACTCAGCCAACCATGCTGGCACACGAGGTGGGAACCGGAAAGACCTTCACCCTTATCACTACTGCCATGGAGATGAGAAGACTGGGTACAGCCAAGAAACCTATGATTGTCGTGCAGAACGCAACCGTAGGCCAGTTTGTGGCATCAGCCAAGTCGCTCTATCCAAAGGCTAAGATTCTTACCCTGGAGGATGCAGACAGAAACGCAGAGGGACGAAAGAACTTCTACGCCAAGATTAAGTACAACGACTGGGATATGATTGTTGTTCCTCAGTCAACCTTTGAGTTTATTCCGGACAGCGAGGAGCGACAGATACGCTTCATCAATGACAAGATTGAGGAGAAGCTTCTTGTGTTGGAGCAGATGAAGGATGCAGACAAGAACGGCAACAGCATGATAACCCGACAGGCCGAGAAGGAAATCGAGGACTTGCAGCAGCAGCTTGCAGACATCACCAGCAACATGACTACCAAGCGCAAGGATACCGCAGCCCAGCTGAAGAAGAAGGAGGTAACCAAGCAGAATGCCGAGGTAGAGGCCAAGGAGATGCTTGACAGACGTACCGACGATGTGGAGAACTTCGACGATATGGGCATTGATGCTCTTCTTGTTGATGAAGCTCACGAATACAAGCACCTCGGCTTTGCTACTGCCATGCAGCGTGGCGTGAAGGGTATTGACCCTTCTTACTCCAAGAAGTCGCAAGGTGTGTATTTGAAGACGCAGGCCGTGCTCGAGAAGAACAATGGCCGCAATGTGGTGTTTGCTACAGGTACTCCTATCAGCAATACTGCCGCTGAGGTTTGGACGTTCATGCGCTATCTCATGCCTGCTGACACCATGAAGCAGTATGGCATCTACTACTTTGATGATTTCGTGCGCAACTTCGGTAACTTGAAGACGATGGCAGAGTTTACTACCAGCGGAAAGTTCAAGGAGGTGAACCGATTTGCATGTTACATGAACCTTCCTGAGCTTGCACGTATCTGGTCGGGTGTTTCTGATATTGTCCTTTCCAAGGAAGTAGAGGACTTGAAGTCGAAGCTTCCAAAGATGGAGAACGGTGACAAAGCAACAGACATCTACCTGCCTCAGACCAAGGCTTTGCGTAGGGTGATGAAGTTTGTCCGCAAGAGACTCGAGGAGTTTGAGAACATGAGCGGAAAGGAGAAGAAGGAGAATTCTGCCATCCCTCTTACCATGTATGGCATAGCTGCAGCAGCAGCCGTTGACCCTCGACTCGTGCTCAAAGATGCAGCGGACGAGCATTACAGCAAGACCAACGAGACCGTGAGACAGACTTTGAGATCACTGAAGGATTCGGAGAAATATCATGGTACCGTAGCCATCTTTGCTGACCATTATCAGAATGCCTCAACCGGCTTCAACCTTTATGAAGATATTCGCAACAAGCTTATCAAGGCTGGTGTTCCTGCCGAGCAGGTTGTCGTTATCAAGTCGGGAATGACTGTCAAGAAGAAGCTCGACATCTTCGACAAGGTGAACCGTGGCGAGATACGTGTTATCATGGGTAGTACATTTACCCTTGGTACCGGTGTGAACATCCAGGAAAGACTGCATACCCTCATCCATGTGGATGCACCTAACCGCCCGATGGACTACATTCAGCGTATCGGACGTATTATCCGACAGGGTAACCTGCTGAAGAAATGGGGCATCCCTGTACGTGTGCTTCGCATGGGTGTGGAAGATAGCCTTGATGTTACTGCATATCAGCGTCTGGAGACCAAGGGAGCCATTGCTGACAGCATCATGCACAGTAAGGATATGATTGCCAACAGTATGAGCAACCGTGTGCTTGAGGAGGAGAGTGACATCTTCGGTGATACCGTTGCCCAGTTGTCGGGTAGCGAGTATGCCTTGAAGAAGAACGAGGCTGAACGAGAGTTGCGCAGACTGGAGGGTCGCAAGAAGCAATGGGAGTTTGACCAGATTTACATACACAGTAGAAAGCCGCTGTTGGAGGAGCGTATCAAGAAGGTTCAGGCATTTGCCGACAGACAGAAGACTCGCCTTGACGGAATCAAGAAGACGTTCCCTGATGGTAAGTTCAAGAAGATAAGCATCGGAAAGCATAGCTTTGCCAGCGTTGCCGACATGGAAGATTACTTCAAGAACTACAACAAGAAGGTGATTGAGAACCAGGAAAAGATACGTGACGAGAATTCGCCAGAGGGCTTGATAAACATGGACCTTGCCATTAACGTTGACGGTTATAATTTTGTCGCACATACAGAGATTCTCAATTATTTGGGCAGTGTGTCTCGTACCATGACCTACTCTTGCGATGAGCTGGGTATCAAGGACGAACAGGCAAGACAGGGCTACTTGAAGAATGCCATCAGCGACATTATAGATAATGTGGTGAGTGGAAAACGCTTTGAGGAGTCTATCTCCCGACAAGAGGCTGAGATTACCAAGGATAAGGCAGACATCCAGGAGCTGGATAAGCGAGAGGGCAAGTCGTTTGCCGAAGAAGACAAGCTGGTTAGGGCAAAGGAACTCTTTGAAGAGTACTCCGAGAAGATGAAGGAGGAAATGGAAAAGAAGGAGGCCAAGTATGCCAAGCTTGACAAGGAGGTTGAGGATCTCGATGAGGATGCTTTCTCTTCGTCTGAGGATGATGAGGAAGATGATAACCTGTATCGTGACGCTACAGAGGACGAATCCGCATGGCTGGATTCCCAGGAGACTGTGAAGGTTTACCGTGCCATGCAGGTGATTGACGGAAAGCTGTATCCACCGATGATGGCAGCCGTTAAGGGTAAGCTTGTCGTGCCACGTGAACTTGGCACATGGGAGGTTGCTGATGAGCGTGAGGACATCATCAAGTTTACCAAGAAGAACAAGAATGGTGATGTGGTTGGCTACGTTGACCTTGACAAGGGAAGCAAGGATGCTACCGGCAAGAAGGCTACTGTGACTCGCGATGTGGCTTACAATCCTTATTGGCATACATCACGCTCGCCATTGAACGACCAGTTCTCTTCTGCATGGATCAGACCGAACATTGTCACCGTTGAGGTGGAGGTTCCTGTATCGGAATTATCCAGTGGCTATCGTGCGAAGTTCTCGAAAGACCCTGTAGGTGAAACAGACTGGCATGCCGGTCCGGTAACCAAGCAGCTTGTTGACCAGGGACATGAGCCACGAAAGGTTATCCTTTCCCGTTATGACAAGCCAGTACGTGTATTGTCAAATGCGGAAGTTGCCGACCGCATAGCTTCATACGTAAAGGGGTATGATGTTGTCATTCCTGAGAATGTTGTTACTCCGCAGGTTAAAGTTGAACTTGAAAAGCGTGGTGTTAAGATTGGTGAGCCAAAGGGAGTTAAGAAGAGCGACCAAATTAAGGAAGCTATAGAGAAGGGATTGTCTGTAGTGAATGACGTTAACCGTGAGGGTGATGGCATCATCAGCGATGCTGATATTTCTCTTCTGAATGATCCTATGAGCAGGATGATGGGCGAGAGCCGTTTCACACCTGAGCAGCAGGAGAAGTTTGCATCAATGGAGCGTGAGCGCATGGCACGACATGTGGATGAGCTTGCAGAGAAGTTACACCTTAATAATATAGAGGTGGTGACTGATGCTTCAACGCTGACCGGTAAGCGCAAGAAGGCGAAGGGTTTCTATAACAGACATACTGGCAAGATTACCATCGTGGTTGAGAATCATCGTGATATTGAAGATATTGAGCAGACTGTGTTGCATGAGGCTGTAGCCCATTATGGCTTGCGTCAACTCTTCGGTACACACTTCGATGATTTCCTGGACAACGTGTTCAACTATGCCGAGGAAGGTATCCGCAGGGAAATCGTGAATCTTGCCAAGAAGCACTCTTGGGACTTCCGCACCGCTACAGAGGAATATCTTGCCGGGCTTGCGGAGCGCACCAACTTTAAGCGTGCCATGGAGAGTGGATGGTGGCAGACCATCAAGCGTGTGTTCCTGAATATGCTTCATTCCATCGGTTTGAAGGGTTATCAGGGTGAGACTCTTACGGACAACGAGCTTCGCTACATTCTGTGGAGAAGCTACGAGAATCTGGCAGAGCCTGGGCGTTATCGCAGCATCATGGGCGAGGCTGCTGATATTACCAAGCAAATGGAGTTGGGGGTTGGCAATTATGCCAAACCTTCAACCTCTGGTGGTACCATGGTGGCGGAAGAGAGTACAGACATATTGCAAATAAAGCGGAAGGTTGCCGACTTGTTTGAACAGGCACAGAGTGGGGAATTTACGGGCAAGCCTAAAAGCATAGGTAGGATAAGTTCAGAAGGTAAGGCATACTTGGAGAATTTGTCTGGCTTAACGTTCAAGGAATATGTAGACTTTGTTCTCAATCCTTCGGACTTGAATCATATCCGTTCTGACCATTATGGCGAAAACGAGAAGGATAATGGCAATAATATACCATTGAATGATGAAGATATTCAGAATATGGTAGATGTATTGAACCAACCGGACGCAATTCTGTATGGTGTGGATAAGCGAGATGGCCGTAAGCTGTTCTTCTTTTTGAAAGATGCTGGAAATGGGTTGTATAACCTTACAGAGGTATGCAGTACCAAAAAGGGTAATCTTACTGCGAAGAGTTTCTTTAAATCAAGAAGGAAAGGTATCGACCAGCGAGTTATGGAAATTAAACAAACCCTACTCCCTACGTCCGTAACGTACTCTGGCGAATCCCTTTCTGCTGCAAAGATACCATATTTATTTGAAACAAACAAGGATAATGGGCAAAATCTTTCAGAAGATGATGAACTTTTCCGTGATGGCGATGCTGCTGAGTATGAGAAGGCACATGCTAGAAACATCTACGACCAGCGTGTTAAGCGTGGAATGTTCCAGATGCAAGAGGCGATGCAGGACTCAATGCTCAGCTTGAAGGAAGCCATGAATGCCGTATTGAAGGCAGAGGGTAAGAGCAAGATACACATCGAGGATGTGGCAGGTTTCGAGAATCCATACCTGGGAGAGAACCGCCTTTCATCCGTGAACCAGGCAGAGTGCAAGGCATTTGCGCAAACTTTGTTCAAGCCTTTGTTGAATGAGGTGAGCCGTCTGGCAGAGGATGCAGAGGAGCGTGCGATGCTTACTGATTACATGATGGCCAAACATGGACTGGAGCGTAATGTTGCCATGGCTCGTAGAGATGCAGAGAAAAAGGCAAACGAGGAGTTCGGGAAAGAGTTGGCCAAAGCCCAGCGAGCTGTAGCAAAAGACCCACTCGACCAGGATGCCATAGGCCGCCTTGAAGACGTGAAGCAGAAGAAGCATGACCGTGAAGAGGAATTGTTCTTTGAAAACAGGGGCAGAGACTATGCAGGTCTCACGGCCTTGACCGGAAAGGATGATATTGCTGAGGCCGAGCTGAAAGCATCATCCATGGTTAGCACGTATGAGACGTTGAATGCTACGGATAAGCTTTGGAAACAGGTTAATGCCGTGACCGGTGCCACCTTGCAGAAGGCTTACGAAAGCGGCTTGATGAGTAAGGAAACCTATGACGACATCAGCTCCATGTATGAGTATTACATTCCTCTTCGTGGCTTTGACGAGAAAACAGGAGAGGATACTTACGCTTACCTGTCTGACAAGAACAGTGCATTCAACGCACCTTTGAAGACAGCCAAGGGACGTAAGAGCAAGGCTGATGATCCGTTTGCCAATATGGAGAGCATGGCCGAGAGTGCCATCATGCAGGGCAACCGTAATACTCTTGTCAAGCAGAAGTTCCTGAACTTCGCCCTTAATCATCCTAGCGACCTTGTGAGCGTGAGCAACGTATGGCTGGAGCATGATGATGTGACAGATGAGTGGAAACCTGTGTTTGTGGATACCCTCAGCGAGAATGACAGTCCTGCCGAAATCGAGCAAAAGGTCAAGGACTTCAACGACCGCATGCAGGAGTTGTGCAAGAATGAGCCAGACAAGTACAGAAGCCAGAAGGAACATCCGGACATTCCTTATCGCGTTGTTGAGAGTCGCGACTTGAAGCAGCACCAGGTTCTTGTGAAGAGAAACGGAGTTGACTACGTGGTAACCATCAACGGCAACCCACGTGCGGTACAGGCGTTGAACGGACAGACCAACCCAGACAATGACAATGCCGGTGCTATTGGAGCCATCCTCCGTGCAGGTGAAGCCCTCAATCGCCAGCTCAGCGCATTCTACACGACACGAAACCCTGATTTCGTTGTGTCAAACTTCATTCGTGATGCCCTGTATGGTAATACCATGGTATGGGTGAAGGAAAGTCCTAACTATGCGGTGAGGTACAACAAGAACTTCATGAAGGTGAATCCAGCCATCATGAAGATGCTTTTCTCCAAGCTTCGCAATGGTACGCTTGACATGAACAACGAAACGGAAAAGATGTTCAAGCTGTTCATGGATAACGGAGGCGAGACCGGCTACTCTACCGTAAGGGACATCGAGAAGCACAAGAACGACATCAAGCGAGAGTTGAGACGTGCCGGAAGAATTTCCATCGGTAAGGCATGGAGCCTGCTTGGTGAACGCCTTGATGAATACAACCGTGCGGTTGAGAACTGTGCCCGATTTGCAGCCTTCATGACTTCACGCCAGATGAAGCGCTCTATCGACCGAAGCATCTATGATGCCAAGGAGATTAGCGTTAACTTCAACAAGAAGGGCAGTGGCGCAAAGTTCATGGGTGCAAACGGCCAGACCTTCGGGGGCAACACGGCTGCCTTCGTGTCAGGACTCGGAAGAAGCTTCTACGTCTTCTGGAATGCAGCAGTGCAAGGAACAACAAACTTCGGAAGACAGCTCGGACGGCATCCGGGAAAGGCACTTACAGGTGTCGGTACCATGTTCATGCTCGGCTTGCTGATGGCTGCGATCGGTAGCGGTGACGATGGGGATGATGGCGACAAGAACGCATATTACAACCTTCCTGAGTACGTGAGACGTTCAAACATCGTATTCCGTCTTCCTGGCATGGATGAGCAGTGGATAAGTATTCCTCTCCCTGTTGAGTACAGAGCCATGTACGGAATGGGTGAACTTGCCATGAGTGCTGTAAGCGGAAAGGAACACTATACGGGCGAGGAGCTTGCAAACCAGATTGCAGGTCAGTTCAGCCAGCTTATGCCAATAGACTTCCTCGAAGGTGGTGGAGGCTGGAACGCCTTTGTTCCTTCTTCTGTCAAGCCTTTTGCAGAGGTGATAGCAAACAAGTCGTGGACGGGTATGCCACTCTATAAGGATACTCCTTGGAACAAGGATATGCCAGAGTGGACAAAGTCTTACAAGAGCGGCAACAAGTATCTTATAAACCTGGCTGCCGTCATGAACGATGTGAGTGGAGGCGACCAGTACACAAAGGGTTCCATCGACATCAACCCGGCAAAGGTTGAATACCTGCTGAACGGTTACTTCGGTGGTGTCAGCAACACCATCGACAAGACATCCAAGATGTTTGATACCATGTTCGGAGACCGCGAGTATGACCCTAGAAACTGGCTTGTCCTCAACCGTGTGCTGAAGAACGGTGACGAGCGTACAGAGTACCGTGCCATCAACAACGAATACTTCCGCATGAAGGAAGAGCATGACAAGATCAAGGCACGCCTGAAGCATTATGAAGATGATACCGACAATGGAGTCATGGACTATGCGGATAAAATCAACTGGCTCTACAACTCACCGGAGTATCGACGCATGAATATCTATGAAAGCTATTCGGGCTACATCGACGCATGCAACAAGGAGTTGAAGGAGCCACTGAACGACAGGGAACGCAAGCAGGTTACAGACAAACTGAACGCCCTGAAGAAGCAGCTCGTCTATGCGGACAGCTTTACGAGAATGGACGTTGACGACCTCATTAAGGAACGCTCAAAGTTGCAGGAGAAGCTTTCAAAGGCTACGGACTTGCAGGAGAAGAGTGACATCGGTTACTTGCTCATGCTCATTCAGACAGAGCTAAAGGCGAACGGCCGTAAATAGTTAAACTCGGTATGGCGGCATTTATTCATATATTTGCCGCCATACACATTAATACATTATTATTATGGCAGTAGCAACAAAGAAAAGAGCTAGACTATACCGTTTGAGTAGCATCATGCCGAAGACCACGGCACCGGACGAAAGCGTTATAGATAGCGTGAAAAGAGCGAAGGAATCCGACGACCGCAGACGTGGTTTTGACATTCTCATGGAAGCCAGCCTGCATTACAGCAATATGGATGATTACCGCAGGGACCGCCAGCGAAACAAGAGATATTGCTATGGCAAGCAGTGGGACGACATCATCGAGGTTGACAACAAGCGCATGACGGAGGAGGAATACATCAAGAGTCAGGGAAATATCCCGCTGAAGAACAATCTTATCAGAAGATTGGTCCGCAACGTGATAGGTGTGTACCGTTCCCAGTCGAAGGAACCGACATGTGTGGCAAGAGACCGCGACGAGCAGAAGCTTGGCGAGACCATGAGCACCATTCTGCAGTACAACATGCAGCTGAACCGCATGAGTGGATTGCTGGCACGCACGATGGAGGAGTTCCTTATTTCCGGCTTTTGCGTACACCGCAAGTACGCATGCTGGAAGAATGACCGCTTTGACTGCTGGACAGACTACGTGCAGCCGAACAACTTCTTCATAGACTCCAACATGAGAGACCCACGAGGATGGGATTGCAACATACTTGGAGAGATACATGACATTTCGTTTGGTGACCTTTGCGCCCAGTTTGCCAAGTCGCCAGATGATTACAGGCGACTGAAGGAGATTTACCGCCATGCCTCTGAGAAGGCGCAGTTTTCGATGTATGCAGACCAGTTCGGCTATCCGACACAGAAGAACTGGAACTTCTTGGTAACGACAGACCCTAGCCGTTGCCGTGTGATTGAGGTATGGAAGAAGGAGCAGAGAGACCGTTACAGATGTTATGATCCGCAGAACGGAAGCCGATTCAAGATAGACCTGGAGGACTACAAGGAACTTGTTCTTGACGAGAACGAAAAGCGCTTGCAGCAGGGTTTGGAGGACGGTATTCCTGAAGAGGAGATTCCTTTGATTGAGAAAGAATGGTTCACCGACAACTACTGGTATTACTATTATATCAGTCCGTTTGGTGACATCCTGGAGGAGGGCGAGACTCCATACGAGCACAAGAGTCATCCTTATGTTTTCATGGCCTATCCTTTCATTGACGGAGAGATACACAGTTTCGTGGCTGACGTGATAGACCAGCAGCGCTATGTGAACCGCCTCATCACCCTTTATGACTGGGTAATCAGAGCAACCGCCAAGGGTGTGCTTCTTGTTCCGAAGGACTGCTTGCCGGAAGATGTATCCATTGAGGATATTGCTGAACGCTGGACAGAGGTTAACGGAGTGATTGTGTATGAGCCTAGCGAGAGCGGACAGATTCCGCAGCAGGTTGCAGCAAGCTCGGTAAACATCGGAATCGGAGATTTGCTCAGTATGCAGTTGAAGTTCTTCGAGGATATTTCGGGCGTGAATGGAGCCTTGCAGGGTAAGCCTGGCTATAGCGGCACTAGTGCAGCACTCTACAGCCAGCAGACGCAGAATGCCACGACTTCACTTCTTGACATTCTTGAGGTGTTCAGCGAGTTCATCTGTAACGGAGCCATCAAGGACGTTAAGAACATCCAGCAGTTCTATGATGATATTACCATGGCCAACATTGCCGGTAAGAACGCAGCTGAAATCAAGCGTGACCCTCAGAAGATTAGAGACGTTGAGTTTGACCTTAATGTTACTGAGAGCACGACAACTCCTGTATATCGCCAGCTGAGCAATGATATTCTCATGCAGCTTTGGCAGGCTCAGGCTATCAGCGTGGAGCAGCTTTTGGAAAATGGTGATTTCCCATTTGCAGACGATCTCTTGCAGAGCATCAGAAGCAACAAGGAAGCCATGGAGCGTGGCGAGCAGATGCAGGGTGTCTCTCCGGAGCTTATACAGAAGGTTCAGCAGCAGGTACATGCAGACCCACGTGCAGCACAGTTGTTGCAGAGATATATGCAGCCTCAGCAGCAGGCAGCGTAATGGGGACAGGCGATGGAATCGCCTGGAACGGTGGCCGGAATGTGGCTTGAACGGAAAAGGCCGGGTAGTTGTTTCTACCCGGCCTTTTATTTATATGGTGGCAGCTGATACCACTTTCTTCTTTGCTGGGGCATACTCGCTTACCCTCATCACTATTTTCGGTACCGGCATCTCGAAGAAGCAGATGTGAAGACCGATGGCTCTTGTCATGAGCAAGTCGTCGTGCGCACCTACGATGGCACCATACGCACCATTAGGCTTCTTCTCGTAGTTGATGTACTCGTCGAGGCAACGCTGGTCTCTCTCGATGTACATGTTCTCACGGATAACCCTTACCAGGGTTGTTATGATCATCGGCTTTGTTGATACGTTTGTATGGAATCCGTATTTCTTAGGAGCCTTCTTCTTTATATCCTCAGCACTCTGCTTGCGTGCATACAGGTGTTTGTACACACTTCTTATCTGGTTGAGGATAAAACAGGACTGATCTCCCTCGGTGTCTCGCTCCTTGTCGTGTGTCTCGAGCGTGTTTGACTCAATGACGAGTAGGGAGTTGTCGTAGAACTTGGCTATCTGTGCAGCCTTCCATGCCAGGAGGTCAATATCTATATGGCCGTACCACTGGGCAACGACGCAAGGTTTGTCGCCTTCCATCATCCAGTATCTATCGAACACTACAATGACTGACCAGTCTGCCTTGTTGGAACGTCCTCCAACATCGACAACCGTAAGATACCTGTTCGTAACCTTTTCGTCTTCCCATATCTCGGGGAGACTCCAGACCCACAGCTGGCCTTGCGCATCCTGGGTGAACTTCAAATCCATCAGGGCTTCCTTGCCCTCTTCACCCTTGCCGTACACATCACCCACATAGCGAGGTGGGCGGACTGACTTCTCGAGAACCTCGACCTTGTATTTGTCGAAGACACGCTGTCCGGAGTGGACAAACGCCTCCACATCGTCTGACGGGAACTCGGCTGCCATCTGTCCATGGTCGTTGTACTTCTTTCGCTCCTCCACATACCAGTGGATTGCTTCGAGCGTTGCGCCCTTGTTCCAGAGCCACCACAGATATTTGCCCGGTTCCTCACGGTCGGAAGGGATATTGTCGTTATTGCGGTTCTTCCAAAGCCATTCAGCAAACTTCTTTTTCTTCTTCTCGCTATCGAATGCAAGTGTGTATTGCTCGATGTCGAACCATGATACGAACATGTTTTCAAACTGCGACTGCTTCTTCTTTGCAGCCTCATACTCGCGATGGAAGAAGTTTCCGGTTCCGTTTGCCGTTGACTCGTACACAATCATTGTGTACGGCTTCAGCAGAATACCAGACGTAGCAGAGCGCACGATGTCTTCCGGCTTCTTTCCGTCCGTCGCCTTCCATATACCCACCTCGGACAGGTGGACGAGGTTGTAGTCACCGCCACGACATGAATCCGGACGTTCTGCAGTACCTATCTTTATCTTGCAGTTGCGCTGAGGTACACGGTGGATGGCACCGGACTTTCCGACACCTACAAGCTTAGGCTCGTTCTCGTTATATTCCTCACCCAGCTTGTACAGGAACTCGATAGGATATTCGGCTATCATGCGGTCGAACATATCCTTGATCTCGTCGGAACCTGTACCCTGGTGTGCGATGATGAGTGAGTTGAGACCGACACGGTGTACAAGCTGCAACCATGCCATGTACAGCTGTGATGTGGTGGATCCTCCCCACTGGCGTGCCTTCAGCAGGATGATACGGATAGGTTTGTTGCGGCTTCGGTATTTTTCGAGCTTCTTGACGAACCTTCGTTGCGGTCTTGTGAGCCTGAAAAGGCAGTCGGTTCCTCCACCTTTTCGCTTGATATACACAAAGCAGGCTGCCCAGAAGGCGAAGTCGTACCGCATTCGCATCCTGGTAAATTGCTCCAGCACTTTCTGAAAATCTTCCTCCGTGACTTCCTCCACCTCCATATAGTCGAGGAGGAACCTTTCTATAGACCCTGCTTCTACTATCTGCTTGACCAGCGGTATTCGCATCATCCTTACAGGCAACCATTGGTCGGGCTGGGGATGGTCGGAGATGTGTACCTTGACACGTCTTCCGATAGAACCTTCTCCTGTGACCGGGTCGAACTTGGCATAGATGATGGCATTTCTCCGGTCGTTTTCCTTGAGCAGTCCCTTTACTATTTCTTCTGCCTTAATTGCGTCCATATTTCCTTGTATTAAATTCGCAGTTCATCGTAGTTGTAGCATGGGGAAGTGTGCCAGTCTCTGCATTTTCTTTCTTATCCATTGTCTCCGAGCCTTGCATACCATTATCTTTGCGCTACCTGGCGTGATGTAGAACTTGGGTGCAGGCTGTTCTACCACGACGGTGCATAGCTTCCGCAGCGTCCACGTGGGATGCTGCTCTCTGAGCTGTACGACACGCCTACTTATTTCCTCGAACATCTCACGTTTCAGTGGACGCATACTTGGCAGCGGCTTTCCCTGCAACATATCGGACACGACAACAGATGCACGAACATCGGATACATAGAACCTGTCTGCCGGTGCGTTGGCTATATGCTTGTACACCTCAGGCATCTTTATGTATTCGCAACTCGTGATATAGTCGTCATACACTCTCATCAGGTTCTCCAGTCTTTCCTCGGAGAACTCCATGTTTGCACCAATATGTTTCATCTGCTCGTAGTTTGAAGGGATTAAAATTGCATTGACACACCTTATTAAAGGCACTTCAAAGTTAGCAATAATGTGTGTAAAAAGATAAACTTGCTTTGTGCGAGAATGTGCCTATATTTGCGCAAAGTTTTTTCATTTATAAATAATAATTAAATTTATGGCTGATAATAAAGAAGTTAAAAGCAAGCGTGATTTGTTCTCGGACCGCATGAAGGGGAAATATCCCGACAAGCAGTTCGACGATGACGAGGCTCTTTTCGGTCAGATTAATGATGATTACGACGATTACGACAAGCGTCTGGGCGAATACCAGGGGCGAGAGGAAGCCATGAGCAACCTCTTTACGAGTGACCCTCGCTCTGCAAAATTCCTTACAGACTGGCGTAACGGCAAAGACCCTGCGATTGCTTTGGTTGATATGTATGGCGAGGACTTCGTGGAGGACATGAAAGACCCTGCCAAGCGTGAGGAGGTAGCGGCTGCAAGCAAGGCTTATGCCGAGCGTGTTGCCAAGGAAAAGAAATACCAGGAGCAGTATGACAAGAACATCGAGGAGACCCGCTCGACTGTTGAGAAATTGCAGCAGGAGGAAGGCTTGACCGATGATGAGATTGATGCAGCCATGGAGTTTCTGATTAACATCATGAAGGATGGTATCCTCGGCAAGTTCAGCGCAGAGAGCATCATGATGGCACTGAAAGCCATCAATCACGACGATGATGTGAATGATGCCTCACGTGAAGGTGAAGTTCGTGGCAGAAACGCCAAGATCCAGGAGCAGCTCCGCCAGGGCAGACGTGGTGACGGTCTTCCTCAGCTCGGTGGAAAGAACAGCAAGCCGGCCAAGAAGAAGCCAAAGAGTATCTTCGAACTTGCCAAGGAAGCTACCTAGCCTATGGAACTGGTTGAAAGGAAAGATTGCGTGAAGCCACGCAGGGGGTGCTGGATACATGGTTCCCCGACTACCGTTAGCCGGATGGCAATGGAAGGTTTTGCCGTGGCTGACATCGACAAGCGAAAAAGTAAGTAATTTAATATTCACATTTAAATATTCAAGAAAATGGCAGAAACAGTAAACACACCTATTGCAGGTGAAAATGTTCAAACAGTATCTGGCACGCAGACACCTACCACTGGTACTGCTGGTGCCCAGACACAGATGCCTGGCAAGAGTACTACCGTGAGCGAGAGCGCAAGAGCTACCGGTGGTATTGACGCAGGCAATTTCATTGCCACTGCTGTGGACAATGATCTCTTCGAGTTCCATAAGGATGATACCCCGTTGATGCAGCTGATGCTGAGAGCCAAGACGGTGAACGTAGATTCTCCTGAGGTGCAACATTACATGATTGATGAGCCGCGAAGTGAGGTTGTGACATCGGCCAAGCTGGAAGCAACAACAGCCCGTTCCGCAGTTCTTCCGCTTGAAGTTGAGGATCAGAGTATCCCTGCTGAGTATGGAACCCTGCTTGTGAAGGGCGTAGATGGATATACAGAGGACGGCCAGACCAGGACTCCAGGCAAGGACTTGATGATTGCTGTCACAGGTACAGATCCGGTTACCAATAATCCTGTGATTATTGCCGTTAATGGTCCGAAGACCAACAGAACGGATGAGTACTGTACCGTGCCGGAGATTCCTGCTGGTACAACCTGCATTATCCTCTCGAATGCTCTCTATGAGACGCAGAAGGAGGTTGATCCTGATACAATCGTGCCAAAGCCTATCCTCTTGTATTTGCAGAAGCGTGGCATGAACCAGATTGTATCTGACTACTTCGATGCACAGAAGAAGCAGATTCCATTCTCAAAGGCGCTCATTGCTGAGCAGGCTATCACCAACTTCAAGGTGAAGGGTAACCGTACCTTGTGGTCAGGTCGAAAAGGTAAGGTAACGACAAAGACAAAGATTGGTCCTCAGACCATCTATTATACAGAGGGTGTCCGCTGGCAGTTCAAGCGTCTGCTGCAGAAGACCGGCAAGTGGACTTACGAGCAGTTCATTGCACTTGCCAAGATGTTCTATACTGGTGAGGATGTTCCTAAGACAGCCTTGCTTCTTGCAGGTAAGAATCTGCTTGAGAACATTCAGTGTATTGATTTCTCCAAGCATCCGGAGGTGACCATCAACGTAACAACCAATTCTCTTGGATGGGAGGTAACACGCATTCACACTGTATTTGGTGATATTGACATCAAGCGTGAGCCTACACTTGACTACTTGAAGTGGAGCAACAGCGGTGCTCTGATTGGCGAAGACCGCCTTGTTCACTATGTTTACCGCAACGAACACAGCTTTGACGATGATGTTGAGGGTGAGGAGGCAAAGCGCAGCGGTGTTCTCGTATGGGACGGCCTCGGCTTGAAGGGTACATGCCATATCTGGATTGACGGTGAGGGTACACCTGCCACACTTGGTGCTACCGGCTTCACTATGTGGGACAGCGAGACTGCTCCAACCGGTGACGACCTTATCGACGGCCAGGTATATTACCTGCTTTGCGACTGCCCAGGCATTTCAAAGAATGCTATGACTGGCCAGATGTGGAAGTACACCAAGGCTACTACATCCTGGGATGAGTTCAACGGTGATCTGTTTGCGCAGGAAGAGCAGTTGATTCATAATTTTTGATTTTTTGGGGTGTATCTTTGGTATCACCGATGATGCACCCCTTCATTTTACTTTTAAATACACAGTTATGAAATTAAAGAAATATGGTGCCATTGGCGTGATGGAGTGGCAGCTTAATCTGAAAGCTGGCAAGGCTACCGTTCATGTGGAGTTCAAGGGTGGATTTGAGAACAAGTACGGAATCCATCCTGCTACGTTTATGACGACTGATCCTATTGTACAGACTGTCATTGAGCGCTCTTATTATTTTGCCAGCGGCAAGATTAAGCTTCTTAATGAAAAAGACCTTGGGTTGTCGTCAATGGAGATTGCAGCACAGAAGCGCAAGGCCGAGGAGATTGCCAAGAAGAAGGCTGAGGTGGCTGCCAAGAAAAAGGCTGAAGCTGAGGCTAAGGCGAAAGCTGAGGCTGAGGCTAAGGCTAAGGCACAGGCTGGTAATGCTCAGGGACAGGCGATAGAATCGCCTGGAACGGTGGCTAGTGATGCGGCTAGTGAGGATGCTGCTGATGCGGCTGAGGCCGAGTTGGAGAATGAGACAGAAGAGGTTGCAGAGAACGAGGAAGCAGAGGAGAATGCCGTTGATGGTTCTGTTTACGATGTAGAAGGAGAGACCACTAGCGGTGTAGGTATGGCTTCTGACGAGGGTGAATACACAGTAGTACCGGTGACCTGCAACGAGGATGCCAAGAACTACCTTGTTGACAACTTCAACTGTTCTGCCAGAAAACTGACAAACTGGGCTACTATCCTGGAAGTAGGCAAGGCTAACGGTATTCTCTTCGAGAAGTAGTAATTAATAAAGGATTCAACCATGATCAAGCAGATAGAAGACATCGTTCGTGATGTTAGAATAGCCATTGACGAGAATGCCACTTCCAAGGCTCTGTTTGCGGAAGGCGACACGGAGACCTTGACCCTTGATGAAATCATCAGGAGCAAGATAGCCGATTCTGTCAGGAAGGTGGAGATGGATGCTCCTGCACGCCTGCTTGATAGTGGCGAGAACTTTGGTGATAGCGGTGTGTATTGGCATGCCAACCTGAGCGGCTGGATCATCCTCCCGGATGATTTCATGCGCATGTTGGTATTCCGCATGAGCGACTGGGAGCGCAGTGTGTATGACACGGTGGATGAGGGTAGCGAAGCCTATGCCTTGCAATCATCCCCATTCAAGGGCATACGTGGCAATCCGCAGAAGCCGGTATGCGCCATCACGCTCAGGGCAGAAGGCAAGGTGCTGGAGTTCTTCAGCTGTGACTCGAAGGATGCGACGATACAGCAGGCCGTCTATCTTTCGCAGCCAAGGATAGAGGACGGGGGCATACACATCTGTGAGAAATGCTATTCCTCTATTGTGTATCACATAGCCGCAATGACCGAGCAGACCTTTGGCAATACAGACGCGACAAAGTTATTCATGGAATTATCAAATAGTTTATTGTTATGACAGAAGAGACAAACAACATAGAGAACCATTCCGTAGGTGGAAGCGTGGCCGTAGGGCGAGACGTTACCGTAGGTGGCCGTTCTACCGTAAGGGGCAATGCAACCTTCAACCGTGATGTTTATATCAGCGGTTGGCTTAACGCACGGAATATCCGTGGAGCCGGAAAGGGTCTGTATGAGACGGTTGAAAAGCTGAACAGTGCTTATCCTAACCCGGAGAATGGCTGGTTTGCCCTGGTTGGCAATACCCTGCCTGCTGACATATACCGGGCATGGGGCGGAAAATGGGAAGCTACAGGGCAGAAGGGCGGTGAACCGGTTCTTGAACTTGCCAAGCTGACCGAGCTGAGTGAGTCTCTGGAGAATGAGGTTTCCGCTCGTGTTGCTGCTGATGAAGCTTTGAAGAAGGCTATTGACGCAGAAGTTACCGCACGTGCCAATGGCGATAAGGAACTCAGCGATGCCCTAACAAAAGAGATTGCAGACCGTGAGAAGGCTATTGCCGATGAGGTTCTTGCCAGGACAACTGCCATCACTGAAGCTATTGAGGCGGAAGCTGATGCACGGACTAAGGCTATAGCCGCAGAAGCCAAGGCTAGAGAGGATGCCGATGTAGCTGAGACTACGGCCAGGACTGCTGCCATTGATGCAGAGGTGCAGGCTAGAACTGCTGCCATTGAAGCAGAAACACAGGCTAGAGATACTGCCATTTCTGATGAGGCTACGGCACGAAGCGAGGCTGACAAGGCTTTGCAGACAGCCATGGACAAGAACGTGACGGAACTGAAAGGGGCTGACACGTTACATGAAAGCAGACTTCTTGCGCTGGAGCAGAGCGAATGGCCTTTGTCGCTGGAACTTTCCATCAACCCTATTCTGATAGAGTTCACCGGAAGTGAGAAAGATACTACCGTGGCTTGGAAGATTATGCGCAAGGGAGCAGAGGTTACGCCTACGGTACTTACATTCAAGCAGGATGGGGTGGCACTTAGTGCTGAACTGGTTGCTAACGGAAGCATTAATGCCAAGGTGAACAAGCTGGGTGACACAGTGTTTGAGATAGCTGTGGAGGCTGACGGCATGAAGAAGAGTGCCAGCAAGAAACTGACCATGGTGCTGCCTGTATATATGGGCTTTGCTGGTGCTTCCGATGCGGCAGGGCTGGCTATAACCGAACTCTCAAAGTATGCTCCTCTTACATCACCTGCTGGTACCTACAAGATAAAAAACAATGCGGATGGCATTTATCTGTGGCTTTGCGTGCCTGACACCATGACAATAAATAAGGTTACATCCAGCGGCTTTACCGTTCCTATGAGAGAGGTACAGACCGGACAGACCGAGCTGGGAGGCTACAAGTGCTACCGTTCGAGCAACGCCATCGTGGCAGGTGAATATACATACACAATATCATAAACGCTTATGGACACAAAGAATACGATAGACATCTTCGGAATGCTTGAAGCCAAGACCATTGACGGAATCCTCGCCCTTGCGCAGCAGATATACGACAAGGAAATAGGACTGATGCAGGGAAAGGTGAACGAGCTTTCATCGGTGAAGGACGATGACGGCAACGTGAGGAAGCAGCCGCTTCGCATCGTGAAGAGCGACATGTGGGTGTATGCCATCGAGGACTGCAACGGAAACATGCTGCTCAGCATAAACCGTGATGGGGAGGTATGGTACAAGAAGGGCATGAGTGACGAGGTTCGCAGGAAGTTTGAGGAGATAGCCAACCGTCTGAAAGAGCTTAGCGGATGGAAGATAACCGAGAACGAGCAGTATATGTTCCTGATTACGGACAGCGCAAACAACCTTCTGTTCGGTATCAACCGTAAGGGTGAGATGGAATGCGACAAGGGCATGAGCCGGGAAGTGAGAGAACGCCTGGATGAGCTGAGAGGCTGGCAGGTGAAGAGAAACGAGCAGTTTGTCTTCCTTGTGACCGACAAGAAACAGAATCTTCTGCTTGGCATACGAAAGGACAATGGCCGACTTGTGGTGCCACATGGCTTCATCGAGGTGGTGACCGAGAAGGAGTATGAGGAGACTGAGATAGAGAATGACGTGCTCTATGCCATCAAGGGCAAGGGCGGACGTATCGTTGACCTTTGCCTTAACGGACAGCCCATCAGAAACAGTGAGGAGCATTTCTTCTCGAAGGAAGACAACATCCTTATGTATAACGGCCACATGACCGTGATGCCACGCATATACATAGACCATGACGAAATGATGCTTATGGTGGAATATCCTACCGGATATGAAGGACCGCTGTTTGAAAATGTGGATGGAATGCTTTTCGTGAGAAACTAATAGGAGTGTTAAACTTTTAATTTAAATAACAATGGCAAAATCATTAGGATCCATCGGATTCAGAAAGCGAGGTGAGTTCAAGCCTAATACTTTCTACCGGATGGACGATATGTTTAAGCATGGCCGTTCGACTTACTATGCACTGGAAGACTTCACGTCTGGTGAGACTTTCGAGGAGACGGCCGACAAGGTGGAGTTGCTTGCTGATGCCACTGGTGTGGAAGAGATTGCCCAGAGAGCAGAGAACGCAGCTTCACTTGCAGAGACCAACGGAGCCGAAGCTGGTGTGCAGGCTGAGGAAGCACGAAATGCAGCGACTGAGGCCAACAAGCAGGCTGAGACTGCCAGGGAGGTGACCGGTGTGTTTGGCAGCAACTTCAAGAAGGTAATCAATGACCAGTTCCTCTATGCCATCAGTGACTTGCTCGGCAATCTGCTTTGGGGTATCAGAAAGGACGGAAGCACCTACGACCCTAAGGGTGTGCCGGAAATGGTGAAGAAGCTCATCGAGGAGATTAACAAGCGCATCGACAAGCAGGAGGCACGTCTGCATCTGATAGACAACCCGAACTATGTGTTCGCCATCGCTGATGCCATGGGCAATCTTCTGTTCGGCATTGACAAGAACGGTGCATCGTTCGTGAATGCGCTGAAAGGCGTGGTAGTGATAGAGAAGGTAGAGAACAAGCAGTTCATCTTTGCCGTAAAGGATAGTGCAGGAAACCTTCTGTTCGGTATCCGCCATGACGGAACCTTCGCCTGCTCGAAGTTTGAGCTTCCGACTTCTATCATGAAGCAGCTGGAGCAGGCCATGAAGAGTAAGTATCTGCATACAGAGGACGGGGATATGGAATTCCTTTTCCGCTTGCAGGACGTGAATGGCGTGATTGTGTTTGGTGTAAGATGGGATGGTACCAGCTACATGCCTAAGGGTATTCCGCTGGAGCAGGTAGCCAAGAACGTGAAGTTCGAGAAGCGCATCACTTCGCTGGAGGAGAGACTTGCCAACTTCCGTGGCGGTACAGGTGACTGGAGCGAGACCGGAAAGATGCAGGTTCCTATTCCACGCTGTGCCATGTTGAACCTGCTCACCTCTAGCATGCCGACTGCCAAGAGCGGAATGGGTACGAGTGGCGTGAACTGTGATATTCCTTGCCTTGCCGAGTTCTGGGATATGCAGGGAAACTATTTCAAGATTCCTATCCTTCTGAGTGCGCAGGGCAACAGTTCGATGGCATTTGCAAAGAAGAACCTTGCTATCGACCTATTCAGTGATGCAGCGAGAAAGGAGAGTTTCGTGGTGAAGTTCGGTGACTGGGTATCTCAGGACAGCTTCCACTTGAAGGCATACTATACAGACACCTTCCGTGGCGTAGGTGCCGTAAGCTATATGCTCTATGAGGAAATGGCCAAGACCAGAGACCTGGGCGACGACCGACCGTATAAGAGTGAGTTTACAACGAAATACGGAACTTCGGACGTTGGTATAGGTTCCGAGGAGTCGCTTGACAGAAATTTCGATACCGGAGCCAAGTGTTTTCCTCAGGGCTTCCCGGTAATTGTGTATCAGAACGGAGAGTTCTATGGTGTGTATTCCTGGCAGCTGAAGAAGCATCGTGACAACATGCACATGGACAAGAAGACCGCAGAACACGTTCACCTTGACGGTACACTGGGAGCTGACAGCATCTTTGGCGGTAACATCAAGTGGGACCAGTTTGAGGTGAGAAACCCTAAGAGCCTGTACATGCAGCAGCGACAGAGCATCAGGGGCGAGGAAACGCTTGAATACAACGGTGACTATCCAAGGGAGATCATGGGCGAGGATGCCGAGGAGTATGATTCCGGAAACAAGAACATGAAGCGTTGTGCAGCCGTTAAGAAGCACATCATCGCCCTGAGCGGACGAATGGCTGAACTGAAACAGGCTGAGACGGACGGCAAGAGTACTGATGAAATCAAGGCACTCATCGAAAAATACTTCAAGGTTTCGTTCATGGTGGACTATATCCTGGAGACCAACCTTGTGAGTGACGGTGACGGATATAACAAGAACTGGCAGTGGACAACGTATGATGGTGTGCAGTGGACTGCAAACCCTTACGACCATGACGGAATTTTCGGTGCCTACCATATCGGCAACTATGTGAGTGCTCCGGGCAGCGGCTGGCTGGGTAACACAACAAGCATCCCTTCGGGCTGGATCATCAAGTACTATTTGCCGGAGTTGAAGGCAAGATGGGCGCAGCTTAGAAAGGCTGGTATCTTTGAGGCGAAGCACATAGCCGGTATTCTCTACGACTGGTGTGACCGTATAGGCTTCGACAACTGGGAGGCTGAATACAAGAAATGGGACGAGAGTCCTTGCAACCGACCTAGCCTTATCAATGATGAGTACTGGGCACGCAGCACAGGCTACACAACGGGATGGGCGGCAACGACTACCTACGGAAAGGGAAGTATAGCTAACCGAAACGGAAAGGTATATAAGAGCCTTATCACCGGAAACGTGGGCAATGACCCTGCCGAGGACGATGGTACGAAATGGGAGGATATTACATACAATGCGGAGAAGCAGTATGCCGTGAATGATGTATGCTACTACGGAAGTTCCAACCTTTACGGATTCAAGTGCAAGGCTGCATGTGTGGGTCAGGCTCCTCTAACTGGTTTCTACAAGTTATATCCTAAGGATCTGGGACACTTTGACAGTGTGTATCGTGTAGAGAACTGGTTAAAGAAACGCATCGAGTATATGGATAAACTCCTAGAATATTCGGTACAATAGAAAAGACAGTTAAATATATTGTTTAATAAGAAATCATAAGAAATTTATGGGAAACCAATGTGTAATTTTAACATGTGAGGGCAGCGTGACCGACCCTAACATGACCAAGGTAGAGCACTACTACGGTATTGAGTTCACCCGAGGCGAGAGTAACCAGGGTGGCAACAATGGCTATCACAAGATGATTGGTGACGCAACCCTGCTGAAGGAAATGCGCTTCCACAACCAGATGGCCATCGTGAACGTGAAGGATGCAGCCATCACGGCTGAACTGAACCAGACCAACTGGAACAAGACCAAGGACGGTGGTACCAGCGTACTTGACGGTTCGGACGGCTCAGACATCATGCAGGTGCATAAGAAGTCGGTATATGCCATTATCGGTGGTAGTAATGCCACATACGAGCGATATATCGTGAGTGACCATCCTTTCAGCTATGATGGTGATGAGGCTATCGAGTTCCCTGCTGGCGGTGATACTCCTGACTATGCCGTGCTTCTTGACGGCATGATGCGCTCTATCCGCAACGATAAGGTGGATGGTACACACTTCGCAGGCAATGGTACCGCACATACAGACAGCGGTTATGGTACAGCGGATGCCAAGGGCTATCCTAAAACCCAGCTGACCCGATTCCAGTTTGAGCAGTATGCACGTGCCAAGAACAGTGACCCATCAAGCAACCTTCCTTATACCAACATCTGTAACTTCGACCTGGAGTTGGAAATGGCGTTCATGTTCATCGAGTTCAGAACAAAGAACCTGAACAGTGTACTCGGACATGGTATCTCCAGTATTGCGGCTCCTACTGCTGATGCATGGGGCAAGGTGACTGGCTTCCGTCTGACTAATGACGGTGGCAATACCTACACTTATCTCACTTTCGGTAGCAATGTATATTTGCCAGGCTCTCAGACTCCTGTCAACATGTTCACCGTGCTGAACCAGAGCAGCCCTGTACTGAAGGTGTTCGAGGGTCAGCTTGCCGTTTCAAATGGTCAGACACTGGAGCCAGTGAAGGATGCAGACGGCAATGCCGTGCAGGGCATGAGCGATGGCGTAATGACTGGTGTCTGGACCAAGCGATTCTCATTCCAGCTTAACGCATCACTTACCCAGGGCGGAGAGGCTAAGACCTACAATGTGGATGCCGTTCTTCGTGTTCCTATCTGGCGTGGTAAGGTTAGACTCTGGGGTAACTGCTCACAGTGGATTAGCGGTTACGAACTTCTTCACTACCTAATTGGTGATACCTATCACTACAAGGTATATCGTGCTCCTAGCGTGGCTGCGCTTACTACAGACGCAGATGTGACATACAAGACTGCTGAGGGTGGCTTTGCATTTGAGAAGTCTTACGAGTATGTTGGTGAGATGCCTGCGACCAAGACTGCTGGCGGTGTAGGCTTCGGTTGGGCTAAGAAGATGCTTTCGCTCAGAAACATAACCACTGCCATCATGGCTGAGGGTGGCGGCAACATCGGTACATTTGAGAATGCTACATCATACGGATTCAACAGTGCAACTGCTGGTCAGTATATTCGCCGCGGGTCTCCCTTTGGCGGCGTTGCGTATGAGGGCATCTGCGTTCTTCGTTATGCGTATGTGTACTACGGGCCGTCGGCTTCGGTCACGTACTTCGGTTCCGGCTTCCGTGTGCAGCTTGACGATTAACACGGCTGCCGCTTGACGAAATCGAAAACCGAAAGCCTCTCTCCTGTCCTGGAAGGACAGGCCGAAAACCGAAATCTCCTGTCGAAATCGCAATCGCACTCGGGCGTTTTTGGAGGAGGGGCTTTCAAAATAATATAAACATTGAACAAGAAAAGTAAAAAAATATGGAAAGACAGATTTTCTTTGCAGAGAAGCCACAGCCAATGGACTGGGGCAAGAAAAAGATTGTTCCTCTGAACATCAACGAGGAGCCATATATTGAGGACGGCAAGAAGAAAACAGGCTATCGTGCCGACCTGGTTAAGAAGGTTGATGAGCCTTTGACCGTTGACAACATCGTGCTTGCAGCCACGAATGAGGAGTTTGGCGAGGATGCACAGAAGCGCATCATGCTGAAATTTGCCAAGCAGGGTGATGCCGAGGTGGAGAAGTATAAGGCTTTTGTGGCAGAGGTGACCCAGGCAGCCCTGGCTGCTGGTTACGTTTATGCCACCGAGGACGACAAGAGTGAGTAAAGAGAATGTTTAACAACAAGTATTGAGTTTAAAGTCGAGCTGTGAGAGCAGTCTAGACATCATGAAGGGTTGTCCGTGAATGCGGGTCTCACTTTGGCGGCAATGCGAATGAGAGCATCTGCGTTCTTCGTTATGCGAATGTGAACAACGAGCCGTCGAATTCGAACACGAACATCGGTTCCAGCTTACGTGTGATAGGCATGATATTTAATAATCAACTTGGTTAGACCAGGTTCACGGAGACCACACCCGAATGGTGAAAAATGACAGACAAGGCAACATGAAAAAGCGAGGTTGTCCGCCTGTTAGTAGGCGTGCATTTGTAGGCACGTTCGGAAGCTGGCGAAAAGGCTCACACGGGCTTATGCACGAAAAGGCGTGCAGGGAGCTATGAAAAGAATAGGTAACGTCTGGGATGACTTTTGCAGCGTAGATTTGATTAAGACTGCCATTAGGAATGCCGCAAAGGGCAAGAGAAAATACCGCAAGGTGAGGAAGGTGCTGGCCAATATTGATGATTATGCCGAGCAGCTACACAAATTGCTGGTGGATGAAATGTTTTCTCCTTCGCCCTATACCTGTGACATCATGAAGACGGAATATGGAAAAGAGAGGGAGATTTTCAAGCTCCCTTTCTTTCCCGACCGTGTGGTGCAGCACTGCATATCGCTTGTGCTTAGGGACAGATGGACGAAGAGTTTCACTTCTGACAGCTATGCCTGCCTTGTGGGTAGGGGCATCAACTGCAAGCAGAAGAGGTATAACCTGAACCATAAGTTGAAGCGAGCCATAGAAAGCTATCCTCCCGGTGTGCGGCTGTATGCCCTACAGATGGACATACGGAAATGCTACCCGACCGTGGATAACAAGCTGCTGGCCGAGATAAACAGGAAGTACTGCAAGGACGAGAAGATGCTTGCGCTGCTCGATATGCTGAACTTCAACGAGGGAAGCAAGGGTTTGCCGATAGGCAATTTCCTGAGCCAGCTCTGGATCAATATCGTGCTTACCCTTCTTGACAGATACATCAAGGAGGTATTGAAGGCGGAAGATTACTTCCGCTATATGGATGATATGGTGTTGATAAGTGACGACAAGCATAAGCTGCATGAATGGAAATGGCGAATCATGAACTTCGTGTTCTATGTGCTTCACCAGGAGATAAACGGCAAGAGGCAGGTTTATCCGATAGGCGAGAGCAGGGCGGAGCGAGGCATTGACTTTGCAGGCTATGTTTACCGCAGGGGCTTTACGCTGGTAAGGAAGCGCATTAAGCAGAGCTTTGCGAGAAAGCGCAGATGCAGGCTGAGCGTGCCTAGCTACGTAGGAATAGTGGAGCACTGTGATGGCAAAAACTTGATACGGAAATTAACGGAAGGAAACAATATGGCGTTTTCTGACCTAGGTAGAAAGATAGAGCGCCCATTTGAGGGTGACAACATCAAGATAGACCAGGTAGTGGATAGGCCGATAGAGCTGCTTGACTTCGAGGTACGCCCTAGCGAGAAGAAGGCTGGTACTGACTACGTGAAGCTGCAAATCCGCTTTGAGGGCAGGAAGAGATTTATCGGTGGCGGCTATCAGTTTCTGGCCGATTTCCTGAAGACCTTGCCACCTGCCAGGGAATTGAAGAAGCTTCCGCTCGGACAGGGACTTCCTCAGCATACCGTGATACGCAATAAGCGAGGTTATTATTTTGATGGTACGATAGATGAATGATTAAAATGTAAACGAAATGGAAATGGTATTTAAGATTTGGAAGATTACCGCAATGGCTTGCGGTGGGTTGGTGGGATGGATGATAGGAGAGTTCAAGCCTGCTTTTCCTCTGGCCGTCGTGGCCGTCGTGTTTATCCTGTATGACGCATGGACAGCTTACAAGCTGGATAAGCGAGTGCATACAGCCTACCCTGACAAGACTCAGCGAAAGCAGGCTAAGTTCACATCGTTCGCCTTCGGCAAGGTGGTGAAGCAGACGATTCCGAAACGCCTTATGCTCATCATTCTTGCATTCCTGGCAGAGCACTGGGTGTTTATCCATGTTACTATCCCCTTGTCGTATGTTGTTACAGGTGCAATCTGCTTCGAGCAGTTCTGGTCGATCCTGGAGAACGAGAGCAGCTGCAGACCGGAATCTGAGAGTAGGTTTTGGAAGCTGATGCAGCAGATAATGGTTGACAAGACGGAGCGTCACCTTGATGTGAATCTTGATAAGTTCAAGCATTAAAGTAATTTGATACACAATGATTAAAGTTTTAGTTGATAACGGCCATGGTGTGGAAACACCGGGAAAGCGCAGCCCAGATGGGCGATTGCGTGAGTACAAGTACGCAAGGGAGATTGCCGCTTCTGTAGTTGCCAGGCTGAAAGAACTGGGCTATGATGCAGGCTTGATAGTGGAAGAGGACAGGGATGTTTCCCTACAGGACCGCTGCAAGCGAGTGAACAACTGGTGCGAGCTGAAGGGAAACAAGAATGTTATCCTGGTAAGTGTGCATGTGAATGCTGCCGGCAACGGTGAGTGGATGAACGCAACCGGATGGAGCGCATACACAAACAGGGGACAGACTTCTGCCGACAAGCTTGCTGACTGCCTGTATGATGCGGCCAAGGAAGCATTACCAGGTAAGAAGATGCGCACGGACTATTCGGACGGAGATCCGGACATCGAGGCTGGTTTCTATATACTGAAGCATACCAGATGTGCCGCAGTGCTTACGGAGAATTTCTTCCAGGACAACAAGCAGGACGTTGAGTTCCTGCTTTCCAACGAGGGCAGGGAGTCTATCGTGCAGCTTCATGTGAATGGTATCGTGAACTATATAAAGCAAGTGAAATGAAAAAATACATAAAGAAATACTGGCCATTGGCAGTTGCAGTAATACTGATAGTATTGAACTGCATGTTGACTTTTAAAGACAGTGGTCACAAGAATAAAGGCGATGGCACGAAAGTGAAGGTTGACTCCACCGTATATGTGGATACCATCCCTTACCTCGTGCCGGTACCAAAGGACTCTGTAGTCTTGCGTTACGATACACGCAAGGTGCCATTGGCAGATGTGAAGACTGCCTATGACTCAGCCACAGGCGATAGCGTGGTGATAGTAGGTAACATCCCGGTGACGCAGAATGTGTATCGTGACTCAAGCTACATTGCCTGGGTGAGCGGTTACCGACCCAGCCTTGACAGTATCAAGGTATTCTCGACAACCCGGTATGTAACAAAGATTATCACCGAAGAGAGTGAGCCTCCCTGAGAGACGTTTCAGATTCGGCCTGCAAGCCGGGTACGGCATGACACCAAAGGGCATGCAGCCATACGTGGGCGTGGGCATAGGCTACCACTTCTAGACGTAACAAGATAAACCTTCTGTTTAACGGGAAAGGCTTAACTTTGCGGTAATCAAATAATAAGGAATTATGAAAGTCGTAGATATAACAGTGAACAAGGGCGATGTGCTCAACGAGGTTGCCAAGACAACGGCATACTCTGGTGCCAAGATGACTGGAGAGGAAGGTGCGTATGAACGTATCTTCACAACCAAGTCGGACCGGGAGATGCTTGAACGCTTCTGGACGGAATGCCAGGTGTCTGTATGCGAGACCTTGAAGAAGTTCCTTCAGCAGGAAGAGACTACTGATGAGGGCTGGAATCTGAAACTGGGACTGTCAGAATCGTTTGACGACACCTTGATCAAGAGCATCAAGAAGGAACTGTTCAGCTTCTTCGTTACCGGCATCATAGCCAAGTGGTATGTGTTCACCAACAAGAAGGAGGCAGGAGAATATGAAGGCTCTGCATCCCATCTGCTTGTTGGTATCCACAAGAAGGTGCTGTTCAAGAAGAAGCCGACACGGCCTACTTATAGTTAGTAATCATTTAAAATACAAGAATTATGGCAGAAAGCAAGAAGAATCTCACGGTAAAGCTGAAGGTGCAGGAACTGATGTTTGACATCATGAACAAGGCTTACCTTACCGGACAGGCACGCGAGGCAGGCGGCAAGGGCTACGAGGAAGCCAGCAACATGCAGGCGAGCGAGGACGACGAGAACAGTTACCAGCTTCGCAGATCGCTGGCCAACGCATTCAGCGGCTTGAAGAGCATTTTAGGCGAATACCTGGACGAGGACAAAACGACAACCAACAATATCATTCAGAATGAGATTGATAGCGATGGTGAGTTGAAGCTGGAGTTTAAGTTGCCGAGCAACTACAACAGTGCTTCGTCTGACGCAATGGGTAACAACATCCATGCTTACCTGGTAGATGTAGCCCTGAGCGAGTGGTTTATCATCACCAACAAGGAAGACGCCAAGGACTATGTGGGTCATAGTGCAGCAAGCCTGGAGGTAGTGAAGCGTGCTCTTTACAAGCGCAGCCGTCCTACACGTCCTACATACACAACTCCGGATCCTGGCACTAACCAGGAAGGCGGCAAATAAAAGAGCCGTGGGTTATGGAGTTATACGACAGCAAGGAATACAAGGCGAAGACCGTGACCCTTGTGTTCAAGAGAAACCAGTTACTCTATGACATCAGCAACTACGCCTTCGTAGAGGGCGACATCATGGGTGAGGATGCGGAACACGCACGGCACCAGGTGAAGGACATAGCAGAGGAAGGTAATGTGGACCGGGTGAACCGGGTGCTGAACCTCGCCCATGATGAATGCGTTGAGCAGCTCTACCCTTACACCAATGAAGAGGTGGAGGATGGCGAAAGGCTTGACGATACCCTTGTGGCTCCCGAGGAATACACCATCGTGATGAGGCTGCCCGAGGGTTTTGCCAAGAGCACCTTGAAACTGGAGAGGACGCTGATACATGAGTATATGGTCTGTAGGGTGTTGCAGGACTGGTTGAGTATTACCTTCCCGAACAGTGCGCCAAACTGGGAGAAGAAGATGATTCAACTGAAAAGCAAGATGAAGACCGCATTGCTTTCCAGGAAGCTTACCATACGACGGAAGCTTAAACCGTTTTGATCTGTTGGTTGGTTTTATATTAGTTAATATGTTTTTTGTTGATTGTTTATTGATTTTATATCGTAAGTTTTAGTAGTTAGTTTTGGGGAAGAGGGGTGTCAGTGATGATACCCCTCTTTTTAGTGTCATTATCTCAGCCGGTTGGTATAGCGAGGTGTGTATTGGGTAGAGAAAGAACTGATGCTTTCTCCATTTTCCAGATGGCCGAACAAGACGAGACGGAAATACCGGTAAGGTGTTCCGAAGCCACGCACGTGATGCTCCCACGAGCCGTAAATCGGGTGCCAGTTGAAGAGGTTTTCACTGCCATACAGTATTGTTTTTACGTGTCCTCTCTGGAATGTTCCTCGTATGATGAGCGCGTCGATGGTCTTCAATACGTTCGGATCATCCAGCTTGAATGCACGTGTGATGATGAATATGGCACTTTTTGTTGCTTCCGTAGCAGAGAAGTTCACCAGGTTGGCATCTGCATCCATGGCAAGTGATTCCGGGTAGGAGTTGACCGTAGCTGAAATGTTACTGAGCATCATTCCCCACTGCTGGGTTTTCAGCGAATACACATAGGCATAAGCCTGCTCCGGGTTGTACACGATGATGCGCTGGTGTGTATAGTCGAAGAGCATGCGGCAAGACGACAGGTACTCCACGAAAGGAACAATATCGAGGGAATCCGGCAGTTTGGCCTGCATCTTCTGGAGTTCGCTGATATAGACCTCCTTCGCATAGTTTATCCTAGACAGACTCGGTATGAATGATAGCGGAACAGAGTTGTTGATGGAATCGCTGATGCACGTAGCCTGGGAACCTGACAGCAGCATGATGCCACGGTTTGTGGCGAAGAGTACTGCTGAATCCATCTGCGTGATGCTTTCGGAGTTGACGCATACCTCACGTGTGACCGGCTGCTTTGCAGAATAGCTTCCTGTAGAGGAGACTTCCAGCGCCCATACACCATCGGTAGAGAAGGCGTAGAGAGGGAACTGACCGAACTGACCCTGAGACAAAGCCTTGACTGCAGCGCATATTCCAAGAATCTTTCCTGTGCCAATGGTGTTGATACCAGTGGTAGGGAAGAAGAAAGGGTTGTTGACCTGGGAGGTGTATATCTTGTTTGGTATCTCGACGGTACGGTCTGCCAGTGATGATACATTAGGCTGGCTGCCTTTTTCTTCCAGATCATCCCATCCTCCAAAGAAGAAGGAACCATTCAGGAAATCGTGTGCTTGAAGCGGAACCTCATACACAGTTGAGAAAACATCGAATTTTACAACGTATGCCTTATATGCGTTGATGTTCGGATAGTAGAGGAACAGTGTTGGCATATAGGCTCTGGCGAAGCTATATGAATCTCCCTTTACAATAATATCCTTTCCGTCCTGCTTGATTACGAAATACACATAGTATGCTGCCTTACCATCAAGAACCGTAGGTTCTGCATCAGAGAAATTATACACATATCCATCGGTATAACAGAACATGGAACCTGCATTGTAGCCGCTGAAAAGCTGCTTACTGATGTTGGCTACGTTTACCCTGGAGTTGTAGGAGAAGGCATAACGAGGTATGAGCGTATCGTGGGAGTCGTAATCATCCGTCATTACTTCGCGGTTGAGAAGTGATTGCAAATAGTCTTCCTCCACGTCGATGAGGGTACGGGTCGTTGTCAGCGATTCTACCTTGATACTCTCAAGCAGGAAGAACTGTGATGTTGTGCGAATATCCTCACGCACGCAATCCACGGAGCGACGAGGTATCATCAATCGGCCTGTTGGATACGTCCATTCCGATGAACTCTTGAAAGGATCTCCAAACGTGAAGGCATAAAGATGATTGAAGTTTTGCTTCTGATAGCGTAATGGATATGTTGTGCCAAGCGGGTCAACATTCTGGTTGATATGCTTGCATACACAATAGGAGTCTATATCAGTAGATTCCTTGAACCCTGTACACTTTCCGTTCTGATCGTATGTGTAGATTGGCTTTGAAATGAATATATCCACCGAACGGATGATGTCTTTCCAGTTGGCCAGACCATCAATATACTTCTGCGCAATAACCGCATAGTCGAGCCGGGATAAAGCAGCCATGATTCTGAGTTTTGCGTCTGTATATTTATCATGTCCTGTGATGTGCTCATAGAAGACCTGCGGTGCAAGGTCGGACGATGCTATCATAAGCACTGGTGCAGAGTGCATGGTTAGCGAACCATCATACAGGCGATAGGCGTAACGAACCAGGAAAGGGAAGATAAAGCGCCCCTTGTTGGTTGACTCTTCGGCAATGAACTTATTTACCTTTGCCAGCACCTGCTCTGTTATCTTGGTTTTGTTTTCGTCAGTGAACTCCTTGAATATATCTGATTTGGAGATTGCATCAAACGAAATACTGAACTCGTCCGTTCGCACAACCTCAGCTTGCAGACCAAAGGAGATAGGGCATTCTGGCAGATGTGTACCGAGAGCCAGGTAACCATCCGTCTCGCTCTTCCAAAGATAATGATACACACCTTGTTCTGTGAGAATCATCAGAATGTTGCCGATAGCAGAAAAGGCATATAATTTTGTCGTACCAAAACTGTGTATCAGGTTCAACACTTGTTTTCCTGGTTGCTCCTTTTCAACATAATACACACCTCCTGTTTCGGTGTCGTGTACGATGTAGTAATGGAATGCTGTTGCCTCATGGATATATACAACTTTCTGTGATGGTTTTAAGAAAGTCGCTATCACCTTCGGTTCTAACATAGGTACCAACGCCCCGTTCTCCGGAACAACACCGAGAGCTGTAGAGAGATCTCCATCTACGACCTCGTATTCAAGAGGGATGGCAGAGAAGCCATTGAATTTTGTTTCCTTAATCATGGTTGAGAATGAGTTTTGTTATGATTGTTATATACTTTGTGCCGCCTTCTGTGATAACTTCGCCAGTGGGAAGCTCGACCTTTCCTACACAGTTGCATGCTGCGAGGATAGCCTTGCACAGGCGACGGCTATATGCACGAAAGTGCTTCCCCTTATTGTTGGAGGGGAAGCACTGGGCCTCGTATCGCACGCCTGGACTGGCAGGCGAGCGTACGTATAGGTAGTATTCATGGCCGTCGGTCTTCACGTCAATGGCATCGCCAGGGTGCAGGTCTAAGGCTTTCACTAAGTGTGCCGATAGGTTTATCTGACCAGACTGGGAGAAAGAAATGTCGGCTCGACGGTTAGTTTTCAGGATACTTTGCATGGGCTACTTGTTGTTGATGGCGTGCTTGATTCGCTTATTGAGCACCTCAACGTAGATTTCCATTGCGTTGCGCTGTTCCTGCATCCAGTAATACTGCTTACTGCCAACCTTCTCCTGGAAGTCTTCCTGCATCAATGCTGATGTGAGGGATGAAAGGCGCTGCTGAACCTCATCACGCTCGATGATCAGACGGTCAAGGAAGTTGTCGGCAGGCTTGTAAGCCTTGTCGAATACTTCCTTTGGCGACCATGACTGATAACCATCTTCGTAACGCACGAGGTAGCCCTCGCCTGAATACTCCTGCTTTGCAGGCTTGATAAACTTGCCAAGGACAGCCTCGGCATCTTCTCTTGTCATAGGCTTAGCTGTGACAAGCTTTGTTCCTAAGTACTTTTTCATAATAATGTTAAGAATTTATTATTGGTATAAATATAATTTCAGAAGGAGATCCGGATTGTTATACAGCTCATTTTTGTCGATGCACCAGATACGGTCTTTCCATTCTCGTAGCGGTGCATCATACACCCACTTAAAGCGCTCCTCGTTTGAAGAATAATCAATTCCTTGACGATACACTCTTTTCTTTAGCCACTTACGTAGCATTCGCTTAATCTTTCCTTCAATATATGATTTAATCTTTTTCATTCGCCTTTCTGCTTTAATATTTGCTCGACACGCTCTATCTCATCATCAAGCTTCTTCTCATAGCCTTTACTTGTAGCAAGCCATCCTTGCTTTTCTATTTCACTCTGGGCTGAGAGGTATTTCTTTTGAGCATAGCGTGTCATTTTAACTAGATTGTAGAAATCCTTGCTATTCATACTCCTGCAAATTTAATGATTTCCGATGATAGGATGGTTATATCTTCTCCTTGGTCTTCGCCTGGTGGGTGGGACAGGCGATAGAATCGCCTGGAACGGGGGCGAAGGGAGCGGTGGAGGTGCGCTCAGGCAGCGCAGGCTGCCATTGAGGGTGTAGAATAATGCTTTCTTGCTCATGATTGTTATGCTTTTTATGTTTGCTCAAACAACTCCAGTTGTCTGATGTTATACTTTTCTCTGCTTGACCAGACGGCCAACCGCATGCATTTACCGAGCCTGTCAGTCGGCTTGCCTATAAAGTCGAGGACTGAGGTAAGGGCGAAGTAGGCTGCCCGCTTGTCGGTATCGTAGTAGTGACCACGTTTCCAAAAGTAGTTTTCACCATCGGATGCCCTTGCGGACCATCCGAAGCCTCTGTCGTACTTGGAAACGCCTACGCTGAAATAGCGGCTGCTGTCTTCCGGGTGGCTCCACTTGATGGATACACACTCACGCTTCTCGTAATCTTTCATAGGCTCATGCGGAAAGATTTCTCATTGCCGAAGTTAATGACTGTCATCATTTCACGGAAACGGTCGGCAAAGCGCTCATCGTAATAGTCTTTAATCTCGCCTGGAGTGAGATTGCTGGTTGCGATTGTAGTAAGCTGATGTTCGTAGCGAAAGTTTATCATGTCCATCACTGCCGTTACGTAGTCGCCATAGTTCATTGACTCTCTCGGCTCTGTGCCCAGGTCGTCGATGCAAAGAATTTCCTTATCTCGCAACCACTTGTATGTGTAAACATCTTCGTGGTTTTCCTTGCCAGGGTTAAGGTATGCCTTTGTAAGTCTGACAAGCTCTTTGGCTGATACTATCTCAAAGCCTGGGCGTGGAAACTTCAATCCCGGTTCAGCAGCCGGGGAATCATCGAGGAACTGATAGAGTGACTTCATGGCATTGACCATGGTACTCTTTCCGTTTCCACGGTTGCCGCAAAGGAACAGGCCGAATGATGAGCGGTCTTTTGTGGCAAGCCAGCTTGAAATCTCCTCTACGTGATGCTTGTATTCCTGGGTGTATTCAAACTTTCTGCCTCTGCATCTTACTTCTGCCTGGCATGATGCCATCAGCATCTGGAAAATCTGCTCCCTGGTGTAGGGTGAGAAGCTAAAACGTTCCACCGTAGTCTTTCTCTTTCTCTCCATCAGCAGAGAGAAGATGTCCTTTTCGTTTATCGTTAGCGGGTTTAATACTTTCATTGTTCTTCTTATTTATGATTATTCTTAACCATGAGTTGAAGTGCTGCTTCACGTCGTTCACGCTTTCGTGCTGGGTCTTGCCGTTGGCTATGCACTCACTCCGGAACTTCTTCAGCTCGTTTCTGAGACTTTCCTTGTTCATTCCGTGGAGGAACTGAATCTGCTCTAGCCAGATGTCGTCCTTATCCAACTCATTTATATATTCATCGAGAGTGGAGGATGGGCTGCTTACCGCAGGTTGCTTGACGGGTGCGGCCGGCTCTTCCTTCTTGGTTGACTTGCGTGTCTTCCTTGTGGGCTTCTCCGTTGGGACAGGCGATGCAATCGCCTGGAACGGGGGCTGAGGTGTAGGCACGTTTTCACACTTGGTTGTCGTAGGCTCTTGCGGAATATCCTCTGCATCATCGTCGTCGATGAGCGAGTATTCGCTTACTGTAGATGTGCGCCTGGTAAGCTGGCAGATACGTTGATAACGCTCCTGTATGCCACGAGACGTAAGGATGCCGTCCTTGTCGTACAAAGACTTGCTGAACAACCCGAGTTGCAGGCAGACGTTAATCACCTCACGTACATAAGCCTCTTCAAAGCCCGTTTGCTCCGAACAGATGAAAGGCAGATCTGGATCCCACTTCATGTAATACCCATTCTTGTAGATATAACAGAGCAGGAGAGTATATACTGTTATGGCTTTTCCACCTTGCCGCTTGATTAGCTTGCGTATCTTGAGATCCTGGAAGATGTCAACATCCATAGGGAAATAGTCAAGTCGCATCTTAGCTTTGCGTCCCATATCGTTCATGTTATTTAAGAGTGTTATAATATATTTTGAAGGTAACAGCGTACCTCGCGCATAAAATCATCAAGAGTACGGCATACGACGTACTTGTATTCGCCAAGGGAAGTGATGGTTTCCTGCCACCACTTCTGCCTGTCGCTCTGCCTGGAGTTACTTGCCGTGGTCTTCATTTCTATGAGAAGCGCACCGTACTGGTGGTTGCTCTTCAGGAGAATGAGGTCGGAGACTCCGGCAACGACTCCCTCGGCCTTTAGTCTTGCCGCCTCCGTCTTGGAGCGATGTCCACCGTTGGGAACGGCAAACAATCGCCCACGGAGGGAAGGGTACTGTAGCGAGAACCACTGAACGCAGTCAACCTGCAAGTTGTGTTCGGGTTCGGAACGTGGCTTGCGTTGAGGTTGCCTTGCCTGTGCTTCTGCAAACAGTTCGTCGAAGGTTTTTATGTCCATCCTAGATGCCTGACTCGTGCTTAACGTAGTCCTCAAAACCCTTGCTTACCTTAATCTTCACGCCTACACGTTCTGGCATGGTGATGGTTGTGCAATTCTTGAAATCGTGAGCCTTCTTCGCCTTCTTCATTACCGTGATAATGGTGAAGTAGTCACGGAACTGGATAGCGTTACCGACAGCTACCTGATTTCTGATAGCCTGCAACATGCCATCTACGACGAATGCAATCTCTTTCTTTGTCAATGAACCTTTCTGCCCATTTTCCTGCATGATGAATATATCATCAACAATGTCTGCTTTTGTAATCATTTTGCTAATTTCTTTTTAAGTTTACGACTGATGTTACTTAATGCCCATGCCCGGCTCTTGTAGCGTTGCTGGGGTTGGGCTTTATACAATACTGAAGCATCGTCAAGGTACTTGATGATGCGTGTCAGGTCGGTCTTACATATCTCCATCCTGTTGTCCTCCGTCTAGGAATGATTGAACGAGCTGATCAAAGTACATGGCATCCTGTGGAATCTCGTCGTCGCTGTTCATGATTTCGGCAGCGATGGACTTCTTCTTGTGGATGAGCGAGTAGATGGTGTGGTCGATGGTGCCACGCCCCAGGAGATAATAGCACGTTACGTTGTCCTTCTGTCCGATGCGGTGTGCACGGTCTTCACACTGACAGCAGTCGGCATACGTCCACGCCAGCTCGATGAACGCCACGTTGCTTGATGCCGTGAGTGTGAGTCCCACGCCAGCCGCCTTGATGGAACAGATGATGAGGTTGCAGCTTTCGTTGTTCTGAAAGCTGTCAACGGCTGCCTGCTTGCTGATGGCACTGTCACGTCCGGTGACCGTAACGGAATGCGGAAACACCCTGGTGAGCTGGTCAACCACATCGTGGAGCGAGCAGAAGACGATGAGCTTCTTGCCGCTTTCGAGGAAGGTGTTGATGAAGTCGATGGCTTGCGCTATCTTGCCGTGTGTGGCCAGAGAGCGGAGCGTCATGAACTTGACAAGCGCCTCCATGCGCATCTTGCGACGTATCTCACCATCACTGCACTCCTTGTATTGGCGCAGGTATTCTGCCAGGTCGTTTGCGGCCAGGTCGTATTCGTTTCTGTTGCTGATGTCAACGTAGAGATCGACACGTGTCTTGTCGGGAAGGTCGGGCAGAACCTTTGCCTTTTCCCTGCGTATCATGCAGGTGGAGTAGAGCTGCTCACTGAGCACTGAGAGAGGAACGGCTGGTTTGGCATTCCTGTCTTTCGGATCAGTGCAATAGTTGGCACGGAATCTTGTTGCTCCACCGAACTCTGGCAGCCTGCCCATGATGGACAGCTGTGCTACCAGGTCGTCAGGGCGGTTGACTACAGGCGTACCTGATAGCAGTATTACCCATTCCTTTCCGAAGGTAAGCCCCTTTGTGAAGATGGACTGCTGGGCTGCCGGGTCCTTGACTCTGTGTGACTCGTCGATGATAACCGACTTGAACAGCCTGATGTTTTCGGAGAAGACAACATCCTTCAGCCGGAACTCCTTACTTCCACTTACGATGTCCCACACGAAGTACTTGCGCAGCGACTCGTAGTTGACGATGGCTACATGATACATGCCCATGCGCAGCAGGTATGGCCATGTGGTACGTGTGGCATTGTCGAGTACAACAGCCTTCTTGTCGGTGAACTTCTCGAACTCACGTTGCCAGTTTATCTTCAGCGAGGACGGACAGATTACCAGGCAAGGGTAGGCAGGTGCGGTATCAACGATGCCGATGCTCTGCAGGGTCTTGCCCAGTCCCGGCTCATCACCTATGATAAGCCGGTGATGCTGCAATCCGTACACAATACCGTCAACCTGGTAAGGGTATGGCTGCACCTTCAGGTGATGGTTCAGAACTTGTTTTGTCATTTTCTCTTTGGCTTTAAATACCAACCGTTCAATTCGTACACTCTCTTTCGGGCAGCCTCTCTGCTGTAGAGCACCTCACCGGTATGGCTTGCGGTTGTCTCCGTATCCTGGTGATAGATGTAGAAGCTGCTTCTTCTAGGTGCGTAGAAATATATTCCTACCTGATGAAAATCTCTTGGCATAATCTAAACTGCTATTGGGTTAAGGCACCAGTACTGGAAGGCGAGTTCCTCGTACTTCTCACGACCACGTCTGTAGATTTCATCATCCCTGCTGATGAACTTCTTGAAGATGCGGTTGTTCTTCTTGCTGATGCCGTAAATGAAATCACGAGGTGAATGCGCGATGTCCATGTACCAGGCACGCGAACGGTCCCAGTCGAAGAAATCTACTGCCTCGTCAAACTGTTTCTGGGTCTCGGCAAAGGTTGTCTTCAAGTCGCCACCGAAACCAGCGAAGTCGAGCCACCAGTCCCATTTGCAGCGGGTATCCAGGGCAAACGGGAATTCGCAGTACTCGAAAGGCTGAGCCTTGTTGACCATGAAGCGCTGTGTATCTGACAACTCCAGCACCTTTGCCAGGAAAGGGTCACGCCTAGCCTCATGGCGCAGGGCATTGTGCATGTCCTGGGCGTGGAGGAACTCCTCTTCCGTGTATTGCTCGTCATTCACCTTGTAGTGATAGTAGTCCACACGGTCGGGTTCCGTTATCATTGCATCGACGAGATTGCCGAAGTGGAAAGCCATTTCCTTGTTGCCGAACTGCACCCGGGGGTGAAGCAGGTTCTTCAGTTCGGTAAGGTCGGAGTTGCTTACTTCCTTCCGGTTGTAATACTCGTCGGGGTTCATATTGTGTATCATAATCAGAGCGTATTATAAATCCTTCATTGCTTCCTGGGGTGACAGGTTTCTCGCTACAAGCATGAACGAGTTGCCTGTCTTTCTGCTCTTGCATGGCTCGCCAGCCTTGGCTACACATGCACAGAAGAGGCCTAGGGTTAATGCGGCCGGTGTACGCTGGGCAAGCTGTACAAGTCCCTCGAATGGCCAGAAGAGTTTCTTGTGGTCAAATACGACAACGAGGTTGGCATTTGCTTCTATGGCTGCTCTGCCAACATCGGCAGTGGCCAGTGATAATTGATTCGTCTTCGTCTTGTCCATCTTACTTAACCTTTACTTCGTCCACATACTCAACAAACTCACTCTTGATGGTAACGCCATCCTTGTTGGCAAGTTTCTCGCAGAAGGTAATCTGACTCTTGAATTTCTTCATCAGCTCTTCTGCTGTGAGGTTCTTGCCCTCATGGCTCCACCACATGGAGATAACAGGAAGAATGCCTTCGGGATCCAGCAGGTGAATCTTCTTGGTAACCTTGGCCTTGGTGGATGGTCCGGCAGCTGCAATCGCCTGACCCTCGAAGAGTCCGGCCATTTCCTTCTGCTTCTGCTCCAGCTTCTTGGCTTCTTCTGCTTCTGCAAGCTTTTTCTGCTTCTCAGCCTCCAGTCGTTCCTTTTCCTCTTTCTCACGCTCTTCCTTCTCTTTTTTCAGGCGTTCTGCTTCCTCGGCATTGGCACTGGCAATCTTCTCCAACTCCTTCTTCTTGGAAGGCAGACGGTCGAGGATGTAGTCACGGTTGATCTCAATCTCGTATCTGTACTGCTCGACAAAGGTGTTAGCAAGGGCGTTCTTTGCTTCGGTCTCCTTCTGGGCAGCTTCGGCAGGTGTGACACCTGGGTAGTAGGAGAGACTCTGGGTGAACTTCATGCCGGGCACGAAAGTATCTGGCAAAACTGTCGGAACCTTTTTGATCTGCTCCATGGAAGCATCGTAGTTCTCGAGAGTGATGGCTTCGTTGAGCTTCTGCATCATGTTGATGGAACCGGTGAGGAAGTCCTGGAACATCTTTTCAAAGTCGTTCTTCATGCTCTCGAAGATGCGGTCGAGGGCATCCTTGTGCTGCTTCTCGAGCATGGCCTTGCGCTGTGCTTCCTGCTGTGCCTTCAGCTTCTCGGCTGCATACTGGTTGCGATATACCTGCAACTGGTAAGGGACGGTGCCCTGCTTGGATGGGTCAATCTCGTTCTCGATCTGGGTGAACTGTGTACGCACCTGGTCAAAGAGCTTGGTGAACGGACTACGTCTGTCGTTCATCTTCTTCAAGGTCTTGCGTGTCTTGTCGATGAACGATGCTATCTGCTCATCCAGTTCGTCGTTCTTCAATCCTCCCTGCTGCTGCACTGCCTGTAATAACTGCTGGCCACGGGCGATGCAGTTGTCATGTGACAGCTTGTTGTCATTGTATGACTGTGGTGCTCCGGAGATAATCTGCTGGAGGTTCTCTTGCTTGATAATTGCTACTTCTGTTGTCATGATTGTATATGTGTTAAAATTGATAATGCTTTTTCGTAACTGCTGTCACGTGGGGCGCAAGGCTTTGTTTCGCTGTGCTCCACGTATCTTCCAAGCTTGGGGCAATACCGTCCGTTGAGACAGTTGCGGACGGTACTGCATCCGTGGCATGGATGATTAGAAGGTGTCGTCGGCTGCTTCATTTGCCGTTCCTCCCTGACTCTGCTGTGTATTGGCAGCCGGGTCTATTCTCACGCCATTCGATGTATCAGCAGGTGGGGCAAAGGAATCGTTCTGCGCCTGCGCCTGTGCCTGCTGGTTGCAACCTGCTGCACCGTCGATGCCTCCGTATGGATCGAAGTCGGATGAAGGCATATCGTTCACCGTGGTTTCAAGCTGTGTACCCTTACCGATGTTGAGCTTTGGATAGGTTCCAAAGGCATGCTTGATACACTTTGAACAGAGGAAAGCAGGGTCGATGCCGCCATCACCAGAGGTGTAGAGTTCGTTGGCTTTCTCAACCCATTGTCTGGTGTTATTATCCCAGTATTTGTTGTTCTTTGCTGAATAGCCTGCAAGTCGTGTCCAGTCCTGTTCGAGCATCACCGAGTAGTCGATGGTGCCATCTGTGCGTGTGATTTTGAGGAAGCAGGCGATGATGTGGCTACTTGTGCGAGGTATGTGCATGGAATAGTTGACATACTTGCGTCCGTCACGCTCGCCATACTCGAAATCGTCGCCCTCATACACAACAACCGGGTTGTCGGCATGGTAGATCTGGCCAGCTCTGGCACGGAGGTAAAGCTCACCGTAGCCGGAAATGGTAAGGTTGCATCGTTTCTCATACACACTCTTTCCCTGCTGGTCGGTTCCTATCTTGTAATTGCGAGGAAGAAGGTAGGCCATGGCACGGACACCTGGCTCCACCGAGATACCCTGTACTGCCAGGTCGATGAATGCGAAGAACACGGATAGGCTTGTGCATCCGTTGAGGTTGGCGTTCTCACGTAGAATCTTGTTGAAATAGTTGGCCTCACGCTCATAGACCTGCTCACCGCCCTGTTTCCAGACGGCATTGTAAACGTTGATGAATTGCTGTCGTACCAGGTCGTTGCTTACAACGTCCGTAAGGAACTTCAGCGAGTTAATGGTTTCAACCATGTTCGTTAAGTTGCTCATAATTGTGTAATGTTTAAAATGTTAATGATTTCATCTGAATCGCTGGAGTGATGTTTGGTCACTCCAGCGAACGAGAATGAAGTTCGAATATATCTATTTCTATAATCTAAAAACTTATGTTATGTAATCATTTACACCTACCTTTCTTGTTTTGTGGCTTCGGGGCTAGCACTGGCTCACGTCTTTCCGTGGGGTCAGATTAATAATACTAGCAGGTTTCCATACAACCATTGTTGTTAAACTTATGTTGCCTGTGTTCTGCCGGTGTGTCACCTTCGCCTGGTTATTAACTATGCATCCAAGGATGCGTCGGAAACTCTATATCTCTGTCAATGCTCCCTGCTCGTTCTGAAATCGGGAGCGGATGCACATGGTAGAGAAGCATCCACTCCCTCAATCATGAGCAGCAAGTAGCCTTGCCTTTGTGGTGGGACCGGGAATCGAACCCAGGGCTTCGCATGATGTGTATGAAAAGAAGCAACCGTTCCCACCGGGTTGCCATGCCCATGAGCCTCACGGCCGTGACATGGCGGAATAAACAATCTTCTGAACCTTAACTAAAACCTAATGACAAACTAGATTCCAAAACTTAAATAACCATTTATAATCGAACAAATTAGAGTTTATTTCTCTCTGTAGAGCAACGAGTCGAAAATCGCTCTTTCCTCATCTTCCGTAGGAATACAGATGGCAGTCATCCATTTCTCCAGGTCTTTGCGCTTGAAGTAAGTAAGCTTTCCGCCTTGAGACTTGAAGAACTTAATCTTTCTCTTCTTCACAAGATTGTAGAGTGAGTTCTTCTTGATACCGAGGAAGAGACAGGCTTCTTCGGTATTGTAGATCTCTTTATTTTGTAGCAGGGTAGCGTTTCGTATATCCTGCAACTGTGCGAGAAATTCTTCGTTGCTCATAATTCCTTATTTATTATCCACGTACCGCATCACCATGATGGAGATAGCAAGCACGATGGGGGTTAATATCATTTCCATTGTGTTATACCTACTTAAACCTTATAATGAAAACATCAGTGTCTAACCATTCGTCTGGGCACATACCCTTTTGTGGCTTACCGATGGTGATGCTGTCAATCTCTTTTTCGATGCTCTTGCGATTCTTCGAGTATCCATGAAAGAAGAGAACGTGAGTGAATGGGATGTACTCTATCTCTCCGAAAATCTTAGGCTGGGGTTTTTCTCCATTAGCATACCCAATAAAACCGCTATCCGCATCCTGGTTGACTAACTTGTCAATCCAATATGGCTTAATCTCTCGATACTCCTCTGTCTTTTCTCCAGACACTATCATATCGAACCACTTCTTTTTGACGACAAGTTTCAATACATACTTTTGCATTGTGTATCAATCTGTATGTTTGCTTTCACCAGGCACATCTGCCATTTTAAATACATTGACTGGGAGGAACTCGTTGTTGATAACCGTATCGTGGTCTAGAACGAAGAGACCGCAGAGAGTGTATTTGCATGGCTTCTTATTAGTTTTGCCATCAATATTCTTATATCGGCTGATGCACTCATAGTAAGCCTTGTTGCCATCTACTCCAATAGCCTTGAAGTCGGCTACAGACTGAACATGACCGCAAGACGGACAGACGAACTTCCAGTCTTCATCATCCTCGCCAAAGCGAGATCTCAGTTCTTTCAGCCAGTCGGCAAACTTGATAACCTTCTGGTCGCCTTTCAGGGATGGCTGCTTGGAGCCTTGATAGTAATTCATATACCAATAGTTTCTATGTTTCTCCCAGCCATTCAATACATCATCACGTGTTACACCTAATGCTTCGGCATATTCTTCTGCTCTATCCAGAATCCACTTGTACTTATCGCAATACTTGTGGGCGCATTTTGATACTTTAATACACTTGGTTTTCTGACCTAATCTAATCATTGAAGGGTCAGTCTCTGGCACATGACGAATAAACTCGTGGTCGCAACCATTAGGGTTAAAGCAACCCTGCCCCTCTCGGCAATCACGTTTTACAGCCTCAGTTAATTTCTTAATTCCTGGTTCCATATTACTTTAATTTCTTAGGATGTGACAGCCAACAACCTTATGCACTGCGTTGGGTTGTGACTCGTTAAAAAGAGCGCAGAAGCGCTGTTCATACTCTTCCTGTGTTTCACGTTGCTTACGTGGGGGGGCGGGAAGGAGTTCACCGACAACCTTAGAACCCTCATCGAATAACAAAATTACCTTCATACTAATTACCCTTTCTGCTATACCACTCGTTGGCAATCTGTTTTTCAGATGGCTCAGAGTTGTGAATGTTAGACAAACTATCCTTTATCTCCTCATACTCTGTATCAGACATGAGCATGATGGCATGTTCCGTGCGATCCATATCGCCTGCGAACTTGAATGTAGCCAGGATGATGGCTGCACAAACGATGAGCTTAATGATCTTCTCCATTTTCTTGAATGTTTGTTTGTGAAATAATCTGGGTGTTCATTTTGGTGCAGTTGCTTAAAGCTAGGCAAACCATGGCACGCAAAGGAGCATCCTCGACGTTGAATACAGCTTGTAGAGCAGTGATTAATCTTTCTCTATCTCCTCTCATAGCCATATCTGTGCATTGGCTTTCGCCATTGTCGCAACCTTCTGCGGTAACAAGGAGGACAGCTCTTTCTGTTCCATCCTCGTTTTTCCACTTTTCTACTACTTGTTTTAATTCTTCTACGCTCATGATTGTGTATTGTTAATTGTTTATTACTCCTTTTCCTTCTTCTCGTCTGCCTTCTCCTCGGTCTTATGCTCGAATACATCGAGTAGGTTTGACTCTGAGATATTGACAGACTGGTAGTCCAGCATACTTTTTGAAAAAGCCTGGTCTAGATTCTTCAAGGCTCCGTTGAGACACGAAGCGTTGAAGAGATAGTAAACGAATGACTTCTTCTCCTTCTCGGTCTTTTCGTCGATTGTGATGAATGCAATGCGGACCTTGTACCATCTGTCTGCATTTCCTTCCTCGCTGAAGAACACTTCACCGTATGCAGCTGGGCGAATGCCGGTAACCTTGAAGTCGCCTGATATGTAAGGCTGCATGTGCTCGATGATGGCAGACTCAGCCTCGGTGAACGACATGGCATCAACAACGTAATGCTCTGTGACCATTTTCTCTGATCCGTCGTCCATGGTCTTCTGGTATCTGACGGAACACTCGAACCATTTTGCGGAACGAGAGCGGATTTTACTTTCTGTTGCCATAAGTTTAATATTTAAAGTGAAGGTGGACGCACCGTTGTTGTGTTATGGAATTTTTTTATCGCCAAATAAAAAATTAGATATTCTTGGCGCATCCACCTTTTTTCATTATCTTTGCAATGCCAAATATAAAATTAGAAATATGATGAATTTATTATCTACTTACTTCGTTTCCTCTTTGGAGAAGAAGTGTAATCAGATTGTCTGCCCTGAGTGTGGCAAGCATCATGAAGTGAAACTTCTTTGTGTGAATGATGCTGTCGAAGTGTCCTCTTTGGAAGAAGACGCTTGTCGTGGCTTCAAGGAGAAGGTCAACGCCTTTATCAAAACAGAGGTAAGGCGACACCTTAATGACCCTTTGCCATATCTCAGATAATGGCGAACGTACCGGAGAGCGTCAACCCAGTTTGCCGCTCTCTCTTCTTCCTTGGCAAAAGGAGTGAGAACAGTTATTGTCCAAGCAGAAAAGTCCATAATGTACACCTGCTTGCGCACTCTCTTCTTAAACATTTCTCGAATCTTCTTGGAATATGCAGTTGCTTCTTCCTCTGAATCGAAAACCATTCCATCACGCCACATTTGGCGAATGAACTCCTTGCGTGGTCCTTTGCCACCGAACAGGCTGCTCAATGGTTCCACCAGGTAATCACCTTCACGCAGATACCAGTAGTTTTCTAACCTTACCATAAGTCTTTTCGTTATACTCTTGTGATGTTGTAGAACAACCCCATATCAACAAGTTCAAGGGAGTATTCGGGTTCCTGGCTCCCTGTGAGCTTCTTCAATCTGTCGTTCAGCCTCCAGACGGCAGATCTTACAGAGCCTTCTGGCCCAAGCTCCTGGCGTGCGAACTGAACGGTCTCGCCATGCGGTATCTGCCTTATGGTTTCGATCAAGTCAACTTTCTTTATGACTTTAACCTTTTTTACGTCTAAATCTTTGTTTTTTACCATAATTACCCTTA
>ERZ1026866.93-NODE-93-length-60169-cov-81.120371_pt1 | contig 60169 bp, 54 predicted proteins | sample MGYA00380163_ERZ1026866 | MGnify/ENA primary metagenome ERZ1026866 (study PRJEB33269, sample SAMEA4719799) | human gut metagenome | biome: human-associated habitat; feature: organic feature; material: feces | place: Cameroon | collected 2013-10 ...
AGGTAGTAGGTCTCGGTGCTGAGAACTGCGCTGACAAGGCTAAGGGTGCTTTCACAGGTGAGGTTTCAGCTGAGATGGTAAAGAGCACAGGTGCTCAGTATGTTATCCTCGGTCACTCAGAGCGTCGTCAGTACTATGGCGAGACTGCAGAGATCTTGAAGGAGAAGGTAGAGTTGGCTTTGGCTAACGGTTTGAAGGTTATCTTCTGCTGCGGTGAGACTCTCGAGGAGCGTGAGGCTGAGAAGCAGAACGAGGTTGTTAAGGCTGAGTTGGAGGGTTCAGTATTCCACTTGAGCGCTGAGGCTTGGAAGAACATCATCCTCGCTTACGAGCCAATCTGGGCTATCGGTACAGGTAAGACTGCTACTTCTGACCAGGCTGAGGAGATGTTGGCATACATCCGCTCTATCGTAGCTGAGAAGTATGGCAACGAGGCTGCTGAGGAGACATCTATCCTCTATGGTGGTAGCTGCAAGGCTAGCAACGCACCTGAGCTCTTCGCTAAGCCAAACATCGACGGTGGCTTGATCGGTGGTGCTTCCTTGAAGGCTGCTGATTTCAAGGGTATCATCGACGCTTGGAAGAAGTAATCTCAACAAGAAATATTTTGCGGGGATGCCCTTTCTTCGTGGGAGGGCATCCCTTTTTAATCAAAAAAAGACTGCTTTCATATCAAAAAAAGCACAATTTAAGGAAATAGTCATGAAACAATTCCTCACATTATTAATATTCATCCTCTGCTCTACATTCACAGCGAATGCGCAGAACTACCTGGACCATCTGAAGAAGAAGGAACCGGGAAAGGGTGTTGTGACCGTGAACCAAAGCAAGGCTATCGACGAATTGGTAAACGGAAAACCTGTGCAGGCTGCAGAAAAGAAGCCTACTGCACAGGATGACAAGACCAAGACTAAAACTACCCCACAACCACAAAAGACCCCAACAGACACTCAGCACAAGAACACTGAGCACCCACAAAGGGAGAATACTCCTACCCCTCATCCGCAGCATGAAAACACAAAGGAGGGCACCCATGCCAACAACGCAAAGGAGGACACCCACGCCAACAACGCTGCCAAAGCTGAGAACAGAAAAGAAGAAACTGAAATGCCGATAGTGGATATGCGCAAGAAAGTGATGCGCAAAAGCTACAAGGTTACAGGATATAGAGTACAGGTATATGCCGGCGGTAACTCCCGCAACGACCGACTGAAGGCGGAACAGACAGGCAACAACATCAAGATGAAGTTCCCAGACCAGCCGGTTTACGTGCACTTCTACTCACCAAGATGGATTTGCCGCATGGGCAACTTCCGCAATTTGGGCGAAGCCCAGAAGGTTCTTGCCAAGGTGAAAGCCCTGGGTTACAGACAGGCATGCCTGGTAAAGGGACAGATTACGGTACAGTACTAGTTAATAGTTTATAGTTGATAGTTAACAGTTTACAGCATTGATGCCGTAGGCCTAACTATAAACTATTAATTGTAAATTATTAACTATTAATTAAGAATTATAAATTAAATAAGATGAATCCAGAAACAGAATTTCGCGAGGGATTGGACGAACTCGCAGGACACTATAAAGAAGTATTGAAACTCCTGGGCGAAGACCCTGAACGCGAAGGTTTGGTAAAAACCCCGATGCGCGTGGCTAAGGCGATGCAGATCCTGACCCGTGGCTATACACAGGATGCCCACAAGGTATTGACAGATGCCCTCTTTGAGGAGAAATACGACCAGATGGTCATCGTGAAGGACATCGATTTCTTCTCAATGTGCGAGCACCACATGCTGCCTTTCTATGGCAAGGTTCACGTGGCTTACATTCCTAACGGCAAGATCACCGGTCTGAGCAAGATAGCCCGCGTGGTAGACATCTTCAGCCACCGCCTCCAGGTGCAGGAGCGCCTCACCCAGCAGATTAAGGACTGCATCCAGGAAACCCTGAACCCTCAGGGAGTCATGGTGGTGATTGAGGCTAAGCACATGTGCATGCAGATGCGTGGCGTGGAGAAGCAGAATTCCATCACCACAACCAGTGATTATAGCGGCGTATTCAACTCTTTGAACACCCGCCAGGAGTTCATGAGCCTGCTGAGAGGAGAAAGTAAAAGAATCTAATATATAGTTAATAGTTTACAGTTGATAGTTTATAGAGCATTCTTGCCATCAACTGTAAACTATTAACTTTTAACTATAAACTATAAAAAAATGAAGTTTATATCCTGGAACGTAAATGGCCTGCGTGCTTGCGTGGGCAAAGACTTCGAGAACCAATTCAAGGCACTCGATGCAGACTTCTTCTGCCTGCAGGAAACCAAGATGCAGGAAGGACAACTCGATCTGAAGTTTGAAGGCTACGAAAGTTATTGGAACTACGCTGAGAAAAAAGGATATTCCGGCACTGCCATCTATACCAAGCACAAGCCTTTGAGCGTAAGCTATGGCATGGGCGTGGAGGAACACGACCACGAAGGCAGAATCATCACACTGGAATACGATCAGTTCTACCTCGTCACCTGCTATACACCAAACTCGCAGACAGAACTCAAGCGACTGGATTATCGCATGACTTGGGAAGACGACTTCCGCAAGTTCCTGAAAAATCTGGATGCCCAAAAACCGGTAGTAATCTGTGGCGACTTAAACGTGGCACACGAAGAGATAGATATCAAGAATCCGAAAACCAACCGCCGCAACGCCGGTTTTACAGACGAAGAGCGAGAGAAAATGACAATTCTCCTGAACGATGGCTTCACCGATAGCTTCCGCTATCTCCATCCAGAGGAAGTAACCTATTCGTGGTGGTCTTATCGCTTCAAGGCACGCGAGAAGAACGCCGGCTGGCGCATCGACTATTTCCTGATATCAGACAGCATCAAGGACAAGATTACAGAAGCAAAGATCCATACCGACATCATGGGTAGCGACCACTGCCCGGTGGAAGTAGACTTAAACATCTAACAAGAAATCAGACTTTCTTATATAAATTAGATTGTTGATAAAAAAAAGATGGGGATCACCTTCCTCACGGAAGCCATCCCCATATTGGTCATATCAACATAAAATTTTAATTTATATAAGAGAGATTTTTCAATTCTAATGAAGAAATCAACAGCCTCATCTAACGGGGCATTGATTTACTGGTCAACGGATTACATAAGACCCTTAATCTCAGAGAGATTCTTCTTTACAGAAGTACCGTCCTTGTAAGTAACCATGAAGTAATCGTGAACAGACTTGCCGTTTCTGTACTGCACAACTGCCACGCCACCTTCGCGGAGCTGGAGAGTGAAGTAACCCTCACGCTTGCCATTGACATATTTGCCATGCCATTTCTCCTTGCCATTCTTATAATAAGTGGTCACTTCGCCGTTGAAAACTGTATTGCGGTCGTTACCGAGGTCAATGAAGCTATAGCCTCCCTCAGCACGGAGATTACCATTCATATAGAAATCCTGGAAAACGTCCTTCTTATTGAGGCCAGCGCCGGTAGTCATCAGCAATCTGTAATAACTAGCCTGATCGGCACTAGCTACATTGCTCATATTTTCTGCATAGAAAATAGTGTCAGCTACTACTGTTGCATTCTCTACGTGCTTGCGACCGAAAGCTGCTACGGTCATTAAAGCCATCAATGAGAATAATATAACTCGTTTCATATTTTTAATTTTAGGATATTATTAATTGTTTATTATTATTTCTTTTTTCTGGTGCAAAGATAATACAATTTTCGATAGGTTGTATCAATCCTTAACGCTATTTTATCTATTTTTTCGGGTCGGTTTTACTTTTTGCCAGAAAGAGTTTTCCAAATTACAAATTGTTATTTAAGGGGTCTTTTTTATACACTTTGACAGAAGGTATTTCCTGATAACCCTTATAAATCCCCATCTCAGTTTACACATTGTAAGCAGTCTATCTCATTACCCCTCAGGAGCACCACCACTTTTTTGAACCCATTTACAAACTTTTTCGCCCTTTTTCTAGCGTATGTACTTTTTATTTTGTACTTTTGCAGAGAAATATATATAATATAAGGTACGCGAATGAAAAAATATACAATAAAGGCACCTAGCCAAATGAATGCAAGTATCAACTTGCCAGCATCTAAGAGTATCAGCAACCGAGCCCTCGTCATCAGTGCGATGGCTGGAAGCAGCATACAACCTAGCAACTTGAGCGACTGCGATGACACCGAGGTTATCATCGCCGCCCTCAAGGATATGCCTGATGTCATCAACATCAAGGCAGCAGGCACCGCCATGCGATTCATGACAGCTTATCTTGCCTCTACACCGGGCGAACATACCATCACGGGTACTGAGCGCATGCAGAATCGCCCTATCCGCATCCTCGTAGACGCCCTGCGCTATCTGGGTGCCGACATCTCCTACGAGAAGAACGAGGGATATCCGCCTCTCCACATCAAAGGCAAGTCTTTGGAAGGCGGTCACCTGGAGGTAGTAGGCAACATCAGCTCGCAATACATCTCGGCACTCCTGATGATAGGTCCTATGCTGAAGAATGGACTGGAACTGAAGCTCACTGGCGAGATTGCCTCACGCCCTTACATCGACCTCACCCTCTGGACCATGAAGGAATATGGAGCAGATGCAGAATGGACGGATATGGACACCATCACCGTGAAGCCTCAGCCATACAAGACAACTCCTTACATGATTGAGAACGACTGGAGTGCCTCTTCCTATTGGTACGAGATGATGGCCCTGAATGCCAACATCGACTCTTCTATCAAGCTGGAAGGCTTGATGGACTGTTCAAAGCAGGGTGATTCTGTGGTGAAATACATCTTCAGTCTGCTGGGTGTGAAGAGCGAATTTGAAAATCGCGACACCATCACGAATGTAATGCTGAAGACAAACCGCTGTCTTCTCCCTAAGTTTGAATACGATTTCACGGGGTCCCCAGACCTGGCTCAAACCATCGTAGTAGCATGCTGTGCGCTCGGCGTAAAGTTCAAGTTCACGGGTCTTGCCAGTCTGAAAATCAAGGAAACCGACCGTATCGAGGCTCTCAAGACCGAGTTGAAGAAGGTGGGCTATGTCATCCACGATGAGAACGACAATACACTCTATTGGGATGGCGAGACCTGCGAAGCAAGCTTTGCCCCAATCGACACCTACGAGGATCATCGCATGGCTATGGCTTTCGCCCCACTCGCCTTCAAGTTCCCTCAGATAGATATCAACAACCCGGAAGTAGTGAGCAAGTCGTACCCACACTATTGGGAAGACCTCAAGAAAGTAGGATTCGAGATAAGTGAAGAGTGAAAAGTGAAGAGTGAAGAATTCAACAGCTTTTCTAATCATAAAATTCAAAGTAAATGTTATATTTAGTTTTAGCCTTGGTGGTTCTAGGCCTGATAAGCGCCATATTCGGTATCGTCTCTCACCGCAAGGGAGAGGACGAGGAACCATTGCAGGAAGGCGTATCGTGCAACACTTGCAATGGAGAAAACTCCAAGTGCGAGCAAGACTGCATGATGGAGGCTGCCACCAAGGAAATAGAATATTACGATGACGAAGACCTCGACCGGTTTGCAGGACGAGAGGCTGACGACTATACCGACGAGGAAGTGGAAGAATTCTCGGAGGTGCTCTACACCATGCAACCCGAAGAGGTGGCAGGCTGGAACAGAAGTCTGATTCTGCGAGGCATCAACCTGCCAAACCAGCTGAAGGATGAAGTCATCAACTTTTTAAATAGCTAGGAGTCATATATGGACATATTGCAATATACATTTTTCCAGAACGCACTGATAGGCGCCTTCTTGGCAAGCATCCTGTGCGGATTCATCGGAACCTACATCGTTACCCGCCGTCTGGTCTTCATCAGCGGTGGCATCACCCATGCCTCTTTCGGAGGCATCGGCATCGGTGTGTTCTCGGGCATCAACCCCATTCTCTCCGCCATGGTATTCGCCATCCTCAGTGCCTTTGGCGTACAATGGATTTCGCGTAAGAAAGATGTGCGCAAAGACTCCGCCATTGCCATGTTCTGGACCCTGGGCATGAGCGTGGGCATCATCTGCTGCTTCCTCACGCCGGGATTCATGCCCGACCTTCCCTCCTTCCTCTTTGGCAGCATCCTCGCCATCGACAGCGCAGACCTCTGGTTGCTGGGCATCCTTACCCTGGTGGTGGCACTGCTCTTCATCTTCCTCCTGCGCCCCATCCAGAACATCGCATTCGACAGTACCTTTGCCCGGTCACAGCATCTGCCGGTCACCCTCATCGAATATCTGATGATGACGCTCATCGCCATGACCATCGTAGCCACCCTCAAGATGGTGGGCATCGTACTCGCCATCAGTCTGCTCACCATCCCGCAGATGACCGCCAACCTCTTCACCTACAACTACAGGCAGATGATCTGGGCAAGCATCATCCTGGGATGGATAGACTGCATCGTGGGCCTCTACGCCAGCTACATGCTCAATGTGCCGTCGGGAGCCACCATCATCTTCGTAAGCATCATCATCTTTGCCATCGCAAAATTGTGGAAAGGAATCCAGAAAAAATGAGAATCCAGAAAAAATGAAACAGCATCATCACCATACAAGGAACCTGGCATACGCCTTCGTGCTCATCATCATCTCGATGAGTACCATCGGTTGCTCTACGCAGAAGAATACGGCGCAGAGCAGATGGTGGCATGCCTTCAACGCCCGATACAATACCTATTATAATGGTACCCTCGCCTATATTGATGCCTCGCTGGAGAAAGAAGCTGGCAACAAGGACAACTATACCGAGCAGATTCCACTCTACACCGTTACCAACAAGAGTAGCCGCGAAATAGGTAAAAGTAACTACGACCGTGCCATCGAAAAATGCGAGAAAGCCATTCACCAGCACAGTATCAAGAGCCGACCTGAATGGACCAAAAGCAGAAAGAAGACCGAAAAGGATATTGAATGGCTCAGCCGCCGCGAGTACAATCCCTTCCTGTGGAAAGCCTGGATGCTGATGGGCAGATCCCAGTTCTTCAAGGGCGACTTCAATTCGGCAGCCACCACCTTCGCCTACATGAGCCGCCTCTACGCCACCCAGCCTGCCATCTACGGAAAGGCTCGTGCCTGGCTGGCTAAATGCTATATCGAACAGGATTGGATGTATGATGCAGAAGATGTAATCCGCAACATCAGGCGCGATTCCATCCACTGGAGTGCCCAGAAGGAATGGGATTATACCTTTGCCGACTACCATATCCGCAAGGGCGAAGCGGCACAGGCGATTCCTTATCTCAGGAAAGTAATCAAGCACGAGATGCGCCGCAAGCAGAAGGCACGCGAATGGTACCTGATGGGACAGCTGCAGGCTTCCATCGGCAACAAGCAGGAAGCCTACAAGGCGTTCAAGCACGTGGTGCGCCTCAATCCTCCTTACGAACTGGAGTTCAATGCCCGCATCTCGATGACCGAGGTGATGGCGGCAAACAACAGCAGGAAGATGATAGGCAAGCTGAAGCGCATGGCTGCATCCGACAACAACAAGGAATATCTCGACCAGGTATATTATGCCATCGGTAACATCTACCTGGCTCAGAAAGACACCCTGCAGGCCATCGGAGCCTACGAGAAAGGCGTTACCAAGGCCACCAGAAACGGCATAGAGAAAGGTGTGCTCCTCCTGCATCTGGGCGACATATACTGGATTAGAGAGAAATTCTCCGATGCCCAGCGCTGCTACGGCGAAGCCATCGGCTTGCTCGACAAGGAGCGCAAGGACTACGAGCAGCTCTCCAACCGCTCCAAGGTGCTCGACGAACTGGTACCCTTCACCGATGCCGTAGCCCTGCAGGACTCCCTCCAGGCATTGGCAAAGATGGATGAGAAAGACCGCAACGCTGCCATCGACCGCGTGATTACCGCCCTGAAGAAGAAAGAAAAGGAAGAACGCAAAAAACAGGCTGAGCAGGAAGCCGCCAATAACCAACAGGGAGGAAACGGAGGCAACTTTGCCAACAATGCCAACAAGAAGAACAACGCCGCCAACAATGCCATGAACGGTATGAACGGCATGGATAAAGGAAAGTGGTATTTCTATTCTCCTATGGCGGTTAACCAGGGTAAGGCGCAGTTCCAGAAACTCTGGGGAAAGCGAGAGAATGTAGACAACTGGCAGCGAGTCAACAAAACCGTGGTTGCTTCTGCACAGGGTGCCGAGGAGATGACCGACGAGATGAGAGATTCACTCGCCAACGTAGCCGCCCAGGAAGATTCGCTCAAGCAGATTACCGATAGTGCCGTGAACGACCCGCACAAGCGGGAGTACTACATGGCGCAGATTCCATTCACCCCGGAACAGCTGGCAGAAAGCAACCAGCTGCTGGAAGACGGACTCTACCATTCGGGCGTCATCTTCAAGGATAAGCTCGACAACCTGCCACTCAGCGAGAAGGCACTGCGCCGACTGACTGACCACTATCCGGAATATGAGCACATGGATGATGTCTACTATCATCTCTACCTGCTCTATTCCAGAAAGAAACAGACGGATGTGGCAAACACCTACGTGGAGAAACTGAAGAAGGACTACCCTGAAAGTCAATGGACCATCCTTCTTTCCGATCCATATTATGTAGAGAATGCCAAGATAGGCGTTCATCTGGAAGACTCTCTCTATACCCTCACCTACCAGGCATTCAAGGAGGGTAAATACGAGGTAGTGAAGGAGAATGCCGCCGTATCGGAGAAGCGGTTCCCAACGGGCGAAAACCGCGATAAGTTTCTCTTCATCAGCGGTATGACCCAGCTCAACGAAGGCAATGTGGATTCATGCATGACCATCATGAACACCGTGGTGGAGAAATATCCCAACAGCCGACTCAGCGAGATGGCGGGTATGATAGTGAATGGTGTCAACGCCGGCAAGCGACTCTACGGAGGCAAGTTCGACCTGAGCAATGTATGGTCGATGAGAAGCGACGTTATCAACAACAACGATTCTACCCAGCACAAGGGCTTTAGCGACGAACGCAACGACAAGTTCGTGTTCCTCCTGGCCTATGTTCCTGATTCCGTAAATGAGAACCAGCTGCTCTTCGAAGTGGCGAAATACAACTTCACCTCGTATATGGCACGTAACTTCGATCTCAATATCGAGGATATCCAAGGTCTGCATCGCCTGAAGGTAAGCGGTTTCCGCAACTACGACGAGGCTCGCCAATACGCCAACGAGGTGTATAAGCAGGCAGGTATCACCCGTCTGCTGAACAAGGCAAGAGCCTTTGTCATCAGCGAGCCAAATCTGGAGTTTCTGGGCACCAAACTGTCTTACGACGATTACGACAAGTTCTACGCCAAGCACTTCGCCCCATTGAAGATCAGCCAGCTCCGCCTGCTCATCGAGCCAGCAGAAATAGCTGTGGATAAAGATCAGAAAGAGGAAATTTCCGGCAAGGATGCAGAAACAGGCGATCATCCGCTTGATGAATTGGAACCAAAAGAAGATCTGATTCTCGGTCCTGTAAATCAGAACACAGAGCAGCAGAAGACTCAGGAAGAGGAAATCACGCTGCCGGTTAACAAGGAAGAGCAGACTACCCAGGAAGAAGAATTCACTCTTCCTGTAACCAAGGAAGAGCAGAAGACTCAGGAAGATGACGATACCTTCGAGATTCAGCCTCAGCAGAAAGAGGAGAAGACCGAAGATACCGGCATCGACTTCGAGGAGAAGAAGCCTGAAGATTCCGGACTGGAAGACGAATACTTCGAACTCGACGGATTCTAGAGGAAAACTAAAAAAGAGAGAGGATGTGTCTTTAAACCATGACGCACCCTCTCTCTTTTTCTACTTATTATAGTACTGACGTATTGTAAGTATATAATTCAAATTTCACAACGAACAGAAGAACGTTACCAGGAACGGCACGGAGAAATCTACGCAGAAACCATGGAAGATGGAAACGATGATGAAACGCTCGCCCGAACAGCGGGTGATAATCGGCAACGTGGTATCCATCGTCGTGGCTCCTCCCACACTGATCGGTGCCAACTTGCCGAAATACCTTACCAGCAGAGGCGCACAGAGCAGGGTGAGAATCTCTCGGCAGATATTTGCCAGCAAGGCTATCGTACCCAACTCCGGTCCACGATATTGCGTGATGAAGATACTCGACAACGAGTAATATCCGAATCCCGAACCTATAGCCAGACAGTCCGTCAGCTGGCGATGACCCAAAAGCAGGGAAGCTGCAGCGCATCCGGCAAGGGTGCCCAGGATTGTCATCACCGGCAACATCATCAATCGGGGATTCACCTTTCTGAAACTCTTCAACACCGAAGTATCACATCCGATGCTGATTCCCACACAGAACATCAGGCAGCAAAGCGCACCATAGCTCACGTCGCCATCCAGCAACCCGGCTGGAACCACATCGCAAACACCCACGATGATGCCCAGCACAAAGAAGCCCACGATAATCAAGCTACCCTTCATCCCTCGCCTCCTTTCTGCGAAACAACCTGCGAGTCTGCCTTCGCCTGCTTGGCACTCACGTATCTCCACAAAGCCCAGGCAAAGAGCACACTTCCGGCACTGCCGCCCAGCGTCAGGATGACAGCCTCCAGTCCCAAGGTCTGAAGTCCGTTGATGATACGGGGATTCGCTCCCACCTCGATACCGAGCAGAAACAGGAGCACCCAGATAAGCGCCGTGATGATACGGCCTATGAAACTCATTTTCTTGTTGCGAAGCAGATACCCCGTACCTATTCCGCACAGCATAATCATTACAATCTTGAGCATTGCTATCTTATAATCTTCTTATTCTTCTTTAATTAATCATACAGGATTTATCAATCATACAGGGTATCGTTTCGAATCACCCACTGAATCATAATAACGGATTCCGAGCCTTTATAGTATATCCGAAGGCAAAGATTCCTTAAAAATACTTACGTTATCAAGCCCTGAACCTAAAAACAAAAAACACTTAACATTCTTTACGACAAGATTCTTCCTGCATTCAGGAATTCTTTGTAATTTAGCACCCCGAAAAAATATAAGGAGAAAAAAGTATGAGCAACGGATTATTATTATGGGTGGATGATGAGATTGAACTTCTCAAGGCTCACATCATTTTCCTGGAGAAAAAGGGATACGAGGTGGTTACCGTGAGCAACGGTGCAGATGCCATCGACCAATGCAAACAGCAGACCTTCGACCTCATCCTACTCGACGAGATGATGCCCGGATTGAGCGGACTGGAGACCTTGCAGCAGATCAAGGACATTCAGCCTGCCACTCCCGTAGTGATGTGCACCAAAAGCGAGGAGGAGAACATCATGGACCAAGCCATCGGGTCCAAGATAGCCGACTATCTGATCAAGCCCGTCAACCCCAGCCAGATATTACTGTCGCTCAAGAAGAATATCCACCGCAAGGACATCGTGACCGAGGTAACGCAGAGCGGATACCAGCAGGTCTATCAGCAGATAGCCATGCAGATGATGGATTGCCGCAACTGCCAGGACTGGATGGAGGTATACAAGAGACTGGTGAAATGGGAACTGGAACTGAGCGATACCGACAGCAGCATGACCGAGATGCTCTCTATGCAGAAGGAGGAGGCCAACATAGGCTTTGCCAAATACATAGCCAAGAACTATCTGAACTGGGTAGACCCGAAGAATATGAGCAAGCCCGTGGATGACAGACCGGTGATGAGTCCTGACATCTTCAAGACCAAGATCTTCCCGATGCTCGACAAGGGAGAAAAGGTGTTCCTCATCGTCATCGACAACTTCCGCTACGACCAGTGGAAGATGCTCGCCAAGGACATCGGCGACAGTTTTGAGATTGAGGAGGATATGTATATGAGCATCCTACCTACCGCTACACAATATGCCCGAAACGCCATCTTCAGCGGACTGATGCCGAACAAGATAGCGGAAATGTTTCCGGAGCTCTGGGTGGATGAGGACGAGGAGGAAGGCAAGAACCTAAACGAGAAGCCGCTGATTCAAACCCAGATAGACAGGTTCAGAAAGAAATACAGTTTCAGCTATCACAAGGTGAACGACTCAGTGGGTGCCGACAAGTTCATGGAGCGTTACAACGAATGCAAGGACAACGACCTGAACGTGCTCGTAATCAACTTCATCGACATGCTCTCGCATGCCCGAACAGAATCGAAGATGGTGCGTGAACTTGCCAACAACGAGAGTGCCTACCGCAGTATTACGCAGAGCTGGCTGCGCCACTCGGTGCTAGCCGAGCTGTTCAAGCGACTGGCGCAGAGCGACTTCAAGGTGGTTATCACCACCGACCACGGCAGTATCCGTGCCTCGAAGCCTATCAAGATTATCGGCGACCGCAACACGAATACCAACCTGCGCTATAAACTGGGCAAGAACCTGGCTTACAATGCCAAGGAGGTGTTTACCATCAAGGAGCCGCACAAGGCACAGTTGCCTGCGCCAAATTTGAGCACTGCGTATGTATTCGCCTACAGTGATGCCTTCTTCGCCTATCCGAACAATTACAACTATTACGTATCCTACTACAAGGATACCTTCCAACATGGTGGCATCTCGATGGAGGAAATGCTCATTCCGCTCATCACATTAACAGCAAGAAAAAGATAAAAATATAAATTAATATACAATGAAGATTAAGATTGATTCATTAGACAACATCCATGTAGCAGCCAAGGAATTCCTTGAGAACATGGGTGACGGCAAGGTCTTTGCCTTCTATGGCAAGATGGGTGCCGGAAAGACAACATTTGTAAAAGCAATTTGCGAGGAACTGGGCGTGGAAGACGTGATTACATCGCCTACCTTCGCGCTTGTCAACGAATATACTGCTGGCAATGGCGACCCTATCTACCACTTCGATTTCTACCGCATCAAGAAGATTGACGAGGTGTATGACATGGGGTACGAGGATTACTTCTATGGCGGCAACCTCTGCTTCCTGGAGTGGCCTGAACTCATAGAAGACCTGCTGCCTGAGGATTGCACCAAGGTTACAATCACCGTGGAGGAAGATGGTTCCAGAAGCGTAGAATTCTAAAAAGAGAAATAATAAAGAGAAATGAAAATGGATTGATTCCCATTCTTCATTTCTCTTTTTTCTTATTTTATCAAAAGAGACGCATGTCTTACAAAAGAGACTCAAACTTCTCCTTGAGAGTTGACTTGTTAGCTGCACCAACAAACTTGTCAACCAGCTGACCATCCTTGAAGAACAGGATGGTAGGGATGTTGCGAACGCCAAACTCCATAGCGATGTCGTCGTTCTCCTCTACATCACACTTACCTACTACCAACTTGCCATCAAACTCCTCTGCCAACTCAGACACGATAGGAGCAATCTGGCGACATGGACCACACCAGGTAGCCCACAAATCTACTACCAATGGCAACTCGCCATTCTTGTAACTCTCGAAATTCTCGGTTGTAATTGTTACTTCCATTTTTTACACCTTATTTATATATTAATATTAATTGATTTGATAACTCATTTTCGGATGGTCGTTGACAAACTGAATCAGTTCTCTGCTCACACCCACGGTCCGCTCCTGGGCACGCATCAGGATATTGGTATTGCTTTCGGGGTCATGAATCTGCAGGAAGAGCTGCGCCTTGCCTTCATCATTCTCTATCACCGACTTCAAGTCGTTCACAAAGGCATCATTCACCTCGGTGCTATCCACAACAATGGTAAAACGCTCCAGGCGATTCTCCTTCACGGTCTGCAGATACTCCACGGTGCTCAGCTTGAAGTCCAGATAGTTGCTGTTGCCATAGCGTGCCACGCATTTTGCCGTGCAGTAGATGGTACTTCCTTCCATCATGATGCCTCGCCATGCACCCCAGTCCTCACCGAAGAGCGCCAGTTCGCCCGAACCCTCGAAATCCTCGATGGTAACGAAACCGCATGGCTTGCCCGTCTTGGTGAACTTCGACTTCACCTCGGTGATGATGCCGCCGAATACCACATCTTCCTTCTTGGAGAGTGCTACCTTATCCCTCAGCTCACTGCAATGGGTGTTGCACATGTTATGAAGGATAATTTCGTATTCGTCGAGAGGATGCGCCGAGAGATAGATGCCCACCAGCTCACGCTCCTTGTTCAATCTTTCGATGGTGCTCCAGGATTCTGCCTCAGGAATAGGCGGAGTAGCAATCTCTACGGCTTCCGCACCTCCAAAGAGTGAGGTGGCTGCCTCGCGCTGTTCCTGCTGATAAAGCTGACCATAGCGCACCAGGGTATCGAGGAAGGTATCACCCTTGCTGTTCTTGCCGAAGAACTGCTCGCGTCGGATGCCGAAACTGTCGAAGCCGCCACTCAATGCCAAGGTCTCGAATGCCTTGCGGTTGACACAGGAGAAATCCACTCGCTCGGCAAAATCGAAGATTGTCTTATAAGGTCCGTTCTTCAGGCGCTCAGCAACGATGGCATCGGCAGCAGGTGCTCCCATACCCTTGATGGCAGAAAGACCGAAACGGATTTCGCCATGCTCGTTCACACCGAAAGCACGGTAACTCTCGTTCACATCAGGTCCCAAGGTCTTGATGCCCATCGACTGACACTCCTCCATCAGCTTGGTGATTTCCACAATCTGTGCAAAGCGTCGGGTCATCAGCGCCGCCATATATTCGGCAGGATAGTGTGCCTTGAGATAGGCTGTCTGGTAAGCTACCCACGAATAGCAGGTGGCGTGCGACTTGTTGAAGGCGTAGGAGGCAAACTTCTCCCAGTCGCCCCAAATCTTCTCCAGCACGGCTGGGTCGTGGCCGTTCTCCGTTCCCTGCTTGATGAACTTAGGCTTCATCGCATCTACGATGGCCTTCTTCTTCTTACCCATCGCCTTACGCAGGGCATCCGACTCACCTCGGGTGAAGTTAGCCAACTGTCGGGAAAGGAGCATCACCTGCTCCTGATACACCGTGATGCCGTAGGTGTCCTTCAGATACTTCTCCATGCACGGGATATCATACTGGATAGGTTCCTGACCGTTCTTGCGGGCGATGAAGGAAGGGATGTAATCCATAGGTCCCGGACGATAGAGGGCATTCATGGCGATGAGGTCTTCGAACACGGTAGGCTTCAGTTCGCGGAGATATTTCTGCATACCCGGCGACTCAAACTGGAAGGTACCGATGGTCTGTCCCTTCTGATAGAGCTGATAGGTGAGTTCATCGTCGATAGGAATGGTATCCAGGTCAACGATGTCGCCCGTGGTCTGCTTGATAACCTTGCATGCCTCCTTCATCTCCGAGAGGGTCTTCAAGCCCAGGAAGTCCATCTTGATGAGTCCCGTGGATTCAATCACGTGACCATCGTATTGCGTCACCGCCGTCTTCAATCCAGGGAAATCAGGGTCATCGGCAGTGGATACAGGTACCCAGCTGCTGATAGGGTCTCTACAGATGATGAATCCGCAGGCATGGATACCCGTGCCTCGGATGGTTCCCTCCAGCATCTTGGCATATTTGATGGTATTGCTCTCGCGAGGGTCGCTGGAGTACTCAGCCTCCTTCAACTCTGGCGTATACTTGATGGCATTGGGAAGATTCATCTTCGCACCATCAGGCAATCTGTCGGGTATCGCCTTGCACAGTGCATTCGCCTTGTCCAATGGCAACTTCTCCACGCGGGCTACGTCCTTGATGGAGTTCTTGGTGGCCATCGAACCGTATGTAATGATATGGGCACAGTTCTCGTGACCATACTTATCCATCACCCATCTCAGCACCTTACCTCGACCATCATCATCGAAGTCGGTATCAATATCCGGAAGGTTCACACGGTCAGGGTTCAGGAAACGCTCAAACAGCAGGTCATACTTCAGCGGGTCAATCTTGGTAATTCCCAGACAGTACGCCACTACGGAACCTGCCGCAGAACCACGTCCCGGTCCTACCATCACGCCCAGTTCTTCGCGTGCCGCCTTGATGAAGTCTGACACGATGAGGAAGTAGCCCGGGAAACCCATGGTCTTCATGACATGGAGCTCGAAGTTGACGTGCTCATCCACGTTTGCCGGCAGCGGGTCGCCATAGAGCTTTTTGGCTCCCTCGTAGGCAAGATGGCGCAGATATTCTGCCTCAAACTTGATTCGGTATATCTTGTCGTAACCGCCCAGTCGGTCGATTACCTTCTGTCCTTCCTCAGGTGGCAGCTGATTCTCTCCGTTCTCATCACTGGTAAACTCCTTGTAGAGGTCCTGCTCCGACACCCGCTGGCGCAACTGTTCCTCCGTGCCGAAGCTTTCAGGAATGGGGAAGAACGGCATGATAGGTCCATGGTCGATGCTATAGATTTCCACCTTATCTAATACTTCGAGGGTATTAGACAATGCCTCGGGGATATCAGAGAACACATCGTTCATTTCCTGACGGGTCTTGAACCACTCCTGCTTGGAATAGCGCATACGGTTAGGATCGTCCAGGTCCTTGCCGGTGGCAATGCAGAGAAGGTGGTCGTGCGCCTCGGCAGTCTCCTTATCCTCAAAGTGGCAGTCGTTGGTGCAGACGAGCTTGATGCCATATTCCTTAGAGAGTTCGATGAGCACCTTGTTCGCCTTCTGCTGCAATTCGTAAGCCTCACGGTTGGCAAGCAGACTCGGGTCATCAGGCACCTTATGGCGCTGCAGCTCCAGGTAATAGTCATCTCCAAAGAGATTGTGATACCATTCGCAGGCTTCACGTGCCCCGGCGATGTCACCCTTCAGAATCTTGGCTGGCACCTCGCCGGCAATACAAGCCGAGCAGATAATCAGGTCCTCATGATACTTTTCCAGGTCGGCACGGTCGGTTCGAGGGCGCATGTAGTAACCATCCACCCACGAATTACTCACCAGCTTGATGAGGTTCTTGTATCCGTTATAGTTTTTGGCGAGCACGATGAGGTGGTAACCACTCATATCACCCTTGTCCTTCTCGCGGTCGCCCTTGGTTCTTCTAGCCACATACATCTCACAACCGATGATAGGCTTGAAGGGTTCCAGCCCTTCCTTCTTTCGGTCTTTGTTGACTTTTCCACAATAGTCAACGAGTTCCTTGATGCCGAACATCACACCATGATCGGTTACAGCCATACCCTTCATTCCATCCTTGATAGCCTTGTCTACAAGATGCGGAATCTTGGATTGACCATCGAGGATGGAATACTGTGTATGGACGTGTAAATGTATAAAATCTTCCATTTTCTGCCTTAAAATTCCTATTTTGACAACAAAGTTACTGCTAAAAGTTGATATTGCCAAAAGAAATGAGAGAAAAATTTGCAAAAGTGATAAAAATGCCGTACCTTTGCACCGATATAAACATAAACCTATCTCATGGGACAGAAAATTAAGAAATTTAAAAAGATAAGATTGCACCGCGAGGGCACCGGTCAGCTGGTGTACGGCGGTATAGCATTAGTAGCCATCGCAGCCATTTTATGGTATGCCTTCGACAGCAAGATTCCCTTCTGGGCATTCCTTGTTGTCTTCGGCGTGGTATATGGCATCGTGCTCAATTTCTACCGCTGCCCTATTCGCTACCTGAACGTAGAGGATACCGAGAAGCTCGTTGTGGCTCCTGCAGACGGTAAGATTGTGGTAATAGAAGAAGTAGACAATGCGCCTTACTTCAACGACAGGCGCCTGATGATTTCCATCTTCATGAGCCTCTGGAATGTTCATGCCAACTGGTTCCCAGTGGATGGAAAAGTGAAGTTCGTGAAGCACGAGAACGGTAAGTACATGAAGGCTTGGCTGCCAAAGGCCAGCGAGGAGAATGAGCATGCCGACATCATGATCACTACCCCTGAAGGTGTGGATGTATTGTGCCGTCAGATTGCTGGTGCCGTAGCCCGACGCATCGTTACCTACGCCAAGGAGGGCGAGGAGTGCTACATCGACGAGCATCTGGGCTTCATCAAGCTGGGTTCTCGTGTAGACGTGTATCTGCCTATCGGCACAGAAGTATGCGTCAAGATGGGACAGGCTACCACAGGTGACCAGACAATTATAGCAAAATTGAAATAAAAAAATGAGTATTAAGAAGCATATTCCAAACACGATTACATGCTGCAACCTCATCTCTGGCTGCATCGCTACATCGTTCGCCTTCGGCGGTAATCCCGAAATGGCTTTGTTGTGGATTATCATCGGAGCAGTTTTCGACTTTTTCGATGGCATGAGCGCTCGCTTGCTGCATGTTTCATCGCCTATAGGCAAGGAGCTTGACTCGCTTGCCGACGATGTTACCTTTGGTGTAGCTCCAGCCACCATCGTATTCTCTCAGCTCTTCGTCATGGAGTATCCTGAGTTTCTGGAGCCATTGCGCCCATGGTTGCCTTACGCAGCCTTCATCATCGCCGCTTTCTCGGCACTGAGATTGGCAAAGTTCAACCTGGATGAGCGTCAGACCACCTCTTTCATCGGTGTGCCTACGCCTGCCAACGCCTTGTTCTGGGGTTCGCTGGTAGTGAGCAGTCCTAGCTGGATTACCAGCCAGAGCTGGTCGGTATTCCTCATCCTGGCAATGATTCTCGCCACCAGTTTCCTGCTGGTATGCGAATTGCCGCTGTTTGCGCTGAAGTTCAAGCAGTGGTCGTTTAAGGGCAACGAGGTGAAGTATGGTTTCGTAGGTTTTGCTGTGGCAGTTCTTGCCTTGTCGGTAGCTACCGAAGGCATCAGAGGCTTCCTGGAAGGCTGGTGGATCATCATCCTGATGTATGTCCTCCTCTCTTGGTTATTGTATAAGAGAAATAAATAAGGCTTATGGCAATAAGCCAAAAAAGGCTTGCTCCCGCTGGGTAGCAAGCCTTTCTTTTTTATATCCTATCAGTTCTACTGATTTTTTGTTTAATTGTGAACAAGGGTTCCAATCTCCTCACCTTCCATCACCTTCTTCAGGTTGCCCACGATATCCATGTTGAATACGTAGATAGGAAGATTGTTCTCCTTACACATGGTAGTAGCTGTGAGGTCCATCACCTTCAAGCCCTTGGTATAAATCTCATCGTAAGTGATGTCGCTGAACTTGGTAGCAGTAGGATCCTTCTCTGGGTCGGCAGTATAGATACCGTCCACACGGGTTCCCTTGAGCATCACATCAGCCTCGATTTCGATGCCACGCAAAGAAGAGCCTGTATCTGTAGTGAAGTATGGACTACCTGTACCAGCAGAGAAGATACAGATATAGCCATCTTCCATAGCCTCGATAGCCTTCCACTTGGTGTAGAACTCACCGATAGGTTCCATGCGGATAGCTGTGAGCACCTTGTTCTTAACGCCCAATGCACCGAGTGCGCTGCTCAAGGCGAGTGAGTTGATAACGGTGGCACACATACCCATCTGGTCGCCCTTCACACGGTCGAAACCCTTCTGGCTTCCGCTCAGACCACGGAAGATGTTGCCACCGCCGATAACGATACCAATCTGTACGCCCATCTCGTGAACTTCCTTAATCTGCTTTGCATAATCACTCAAGCGCTCAGGATCGATACCGAAACTCTGCTTGCCCATCAGGCTCTCACCGCTCAACTTCAAAAGAATTCTTTTAAACTTTGCCATAACGTATTATAATTTACAATTTACAGTTAATAGTTAACAGGAGGCTACGCCCTATAAACTATTAACTTTTAACTATTAACTAAAAATCTAATTTCACCGACAGCATACGAACGAATCATTCCCTTCTTGTCGTGAAGTATCAGATGGCCATCATCTTCCACCTCTACGAAGGCACCCTCGAACTCTCCATCGGCATCTTCATAGCGATGAAAGCCCTTGCGGCGATAGAGTGAGAGATGGTAGATGCCCGATACATCCATGTAGTCGGCACGACGAAGCAGTTCATAATACTTCTTGAATGCCTCGATAATCTTCTGGAGCACTTCATCCCTATCCACCTCATGACCCAGGATCTGAGCCAGGGATACCGGATTAGGCGCATCGCTATGGAACTCCATCTGGTTGATGTTGACTCCGATGCCGAAGATGCAGCGCTTGATGCCGTTGGAATCGATGGAGGTCTCTATCAGCGTACCACTGATTTTCCTGTCGTTCCAATACACATCGTTAGGCCATTTCAGCGTGATGCCGTCGGTATAGGTATCCAGCGCATCCTTCACGGCTAGGGCTCCCGCCTCTGAAAGCAGGAACTGCTGGCGCACGGGTACCCACGTTGGACATGTCAGCAAACTGAACAGGAGGTTCTTGCCCGGTTCACTCTCCCAGGTATGAGTTCCCTGTCCCCTACCAGCCGTCTGATAATCGGCCACTGCAACGACAATCGTATCATCCTCGCAGCTTTTCATTCCCTTCAGGAAGGTATTCGTGGAATCCGCTTCCTGCATTCGTATCATCTTTGTTTCCATTTTCACATTAATATATAATAGATACTTGCCGGCAGAACGGAGTAAAGTATCAGCATCGGTGTTAAAGTATCAGCATCGGATTGAAGGCATTCTTCAGATGCTGGAGACTCTTCACCTGATGAGCGCATCCCACGATGGAGATAACATCAAAGCGCAGCTCTTTGTCCACCTGGCATTCCTTGACATAAGCATTGGCGGCTATGGCAAGATTCCTCATCTTGCCCCGGGTAACTGCCTCTTCGGGCTGCTGGTATTCCTCACCGGTGCGGGTCTTCACCTCTACAACCACCAGCGTGTTGCCATCGGGAGTATAGGCAAGAATGTCGAGGTCACGCCGCCCTATCTTCCAGTCACGGTCGATAATCACATAGCCCTGGTCTTCCAGATAAAGCGCCGCTTCATCTTCTCCCCATTTTCCCAATTCATTATGCTCTGCCATCGGTTATTATCTTAAGTTTAGCCCCTGTCGGAATCATTTTCCGCCCAAAAGGCACTATTACCATGCAAAAATAACACTTTTCTTTCACCCATCAAAGTTTTTTATGTATTTTTGCACAAAAAAGGAAAAGAGAAATCATAAAGAATAGAAATATGGTAGACAATCAGAAGAAAGACGAAGAATTCATGCGCCGTGCCCTGATGGAGGCACAGGCCGCATTCGATGAAGACGAGATTCCCGTGGGAGCCATCATCGTATGTAAGGACAGGATTATCTCGCGTGCCCACAACCTCACGGAGATGCTCACCGACGTAACCGCCCACGCCGAAATGCAGGCCATTACCTCGGGTGCCAACATGCTGGGCGGAAAGTACCTGAAGGATTGCACGCTCTATGTCACTGTGGAACCTTGCGTGATGTGTGCCGGAGCCTTGGGATGGGCACAGATAAGCCGGGTAGTTTATGGTGCCAGCGACGAGAAGCGGGGGTATACAAAATATGCGCCCGATGCACTGCATCCTAAGACAACAGTTACATCGGGCGTATTGGAAGATGAGTGCCGCGCACTCATGCAGGATTTCTTTCAGAGAAAGAGATAATTCATTTCTTTAAAAGAGTTCATTCATCTCTTCAAAAGAGTTCACTACTTCACGAGTACAACAAGATACTTGCTGGTGCTCCAGAAGATCTGAGGGTTGGTGATGCGAAGAGTATACTGCTTGTTAGCATCACGAACCAATGTATAGGTGCTTGATGGATGAGTGGTGAGCACCTTGACATTCTTAGAGTAGAGCTTGATCTCAGAGAGGTCGCGTATATCTATCTTGGTGAAGTAATTCTTGTTGAAATTACCGGTCATCACCTTGTCACCCTCCAGGATATGCTGGTTTCTCAGCTCCTTCTTGGTGCCGAATACATACCATGCAGTGTTGATCTGCTTGTCCTGAGCATTGATCACCTCGCTCTTCTTGCTGCTTTCGCTAGCCAGGCGATTTGACTTGGTGTTCAGGTTATTGATAGTCTCATCGAGCTCCATAATGTGGATATCCTGCTTGTCAAGTTCCTCACGGAGAGCCTGCATCTCCTTCTCCTTAGCCTCCAACTTCTTATTCAAGAGGTCGATAGTCTTCTGAAGCTGCTCCGACTTGATAGAGCTATTAGCCATCTGCTTCTGCAACTTGGCAATCAGCTCCTTGTTCTGCTTCATGCGTGTAGCGATGAACTGTACATCCTCCTTGAGTTTCTGCTTTTTGCTAGCGCCCTCACCATTCTTCAGAAGGGTAACGCGATTCTCAGCCTCATTAATCTGGTTGAGACCATCCTCAATCTCGTTGATAGTACCCATCAAGTCGTTCAACTCGCTGTCTTTCTGAGCAATGATACTGTTGAGAGAATCATTCTGAGCAGCACCAATACCTGCGGTAGTCTTACCATCCTTACAACCAGTTAATACCAAGGCTGCGAGGCATGCCATCATTAATAGCTTTTTCATAATCTTTACCTTTTATTAATTTATGATTAATAATAACATAACGAAGAAAAGAGCAGAAAATTTTATTCTTCTCTGTTTTTTCTGTTTTTTCTTTCTTCGCGTCGCTTTTCTTTCAATTCTTCTTTCAGTTGCTTCGGATCCTTGCCAGCCAGGACGATAACGAACTCGCCCCTAGGCTCAGTCTCCTCGAAATGCGCAATCACTTCGGCAAGCGTTCCGCGAACGCTCTCCTCGTGCAGCTTCGAGATTTCCCTACAGCAGCTCACCTGACGGTCTTCGCCGAACACTTCGGCAAACTGCTGCAGCGTTTTCACCACCCGATAAGGTGACTCATAGAAAATCATGGTGCGCACCTCATCTTTCAGAGACTCCAGATAGGTCTGTCGTCCCTTCTTCTGCGGAATGAATCCCTCGAAGCAGAATCTGTCACAAGGCAATCCCGACGACACGATGGCAGGGATGCATGCCGTAGGCCCCGGAAGGGTCTGCACGGTGATGCCCGCCTTAGCCGCCTCGCGAGCCAGGTAGAAACCCGGATCGCTGATGCCTGGGGTTCCCGCATCACTGATCAATGCGATGGTTTCGCCAGCCTTCAATCGCTCTACGATGCCCGACGACGTGCCATGCTCATTAAACTTATGATGCGCCACTAAGCGATTTCGGATATCGAAATGCTTGAGCAGGACACTCGATGTGCGAGTGTCCTCCGCGAGCACCAAATCAGCTTCTTTCAGAACCCTGATGGCTCGCATTGTCATGTCCTCCATGTTGCCCACTGGAGTCGGTACGATATATAATATGCCCATAAGTGGGTACAAATGTAGTTAATTAATCTTTCATAGCAAAAAAAAACTGCGTATCTTTGCATTTTTTAAAACCTTATTAGTAATTTTGCCCCCGAAATGACAGAATTACTATATGGGGAGGCACACCGTCCCGGCAGAATTGAAGTGGTGTGCGGATCGATGTTCTCCGGAAAAACCGAAGAATTAATCCGAAGAATGAAGCGAGCTAGCTTCGCCAAACAGAAGGTGGAAATCTTCAAGCCGGCGATAGACACTCGTTACTCCGAAGACAATGTAGTGAGCCACGACCAGAACTCCATCCGGTCGACTCCGATTGAATCTTCTGGATCGATACTCTTGTTGGCTTCCGACATCGACGTGGTCGGTATCGACGAAGCCCAGTTCCTGGACAATGGCTTGGTGGAGGTCTGCAACGAACTCGCCAACCGTGGCGTACGCGTCATCGTGGCGGGTCTCGACATGGATTTCAAGGGAGTTCCCTTCGGTCCGATTCCGGCTCTCTGTGCCATCGCCGACGAGGTGACCAAGGTGCATGCCATCTGCGTGAAGTGCGGTGCCCTGGCATACGTAAGCCATCGACTGGTGAAGAACGACAAGCGTGTGCTTCTCGGCGAGAAGGATGAATATGAGCCACTCTGCCGCGACTGCTACCAGAAGGCTATCCATAATGAATTATAAGAAGTGAGAAGATATGAGCAAGGAGATTACATTCGATAAGTTCATACGTTGGGCGGGTATCGTCGTCCTCGTATTAGCGGTACTATACATTATTAATTATCTGAGTGATGTACTGCTTCCTTTCTTTATAGCATGGTTTTTCGCTTACCTGCTCTACCCCGTCGTGAAGTTCATCGAGAATAAACTCCATGTCAAGGTGCGTGCCCTTTCCATTCTTCTGGCAATGGGTGCTGCAATAGCCATCGTGGGCGGAGTTATCTGGCTCATTATCCCACCAATGATTGACCAGTTTGACAAGCTGGGAATCGTCCTGACCAAATGGGTGCACCAGACTACCCACACCAACAACCTGACGGCTCTCATCAAGGAATGGCTGCAGGCCAACCAGTCCACCATAGAGCATTTTCTGAAGAGCAAGGACTTCAGCGATGCCCTTAAGTCCACGATGCCGAAGGTTTTCTCGGTGGTGAGTCAGACGGCTACCATTATCATGAGTATCGTTGCCTCGATGATTACCTTATTATATATGTTCTTCATCCTGCTCGATTACGAGACGCTGACAGCCAACTGGGTGCGCATCTTCCCGAAGAAGAACCGCCCGTTCTGGCATGCACTGATGAAAGATGTGGAAAGGGAGCTGAACAACTATATCCGAGGTCAGGGCATGGTGTCGCTCTGCATGGGCATTATGTTCTGCATCGGTTTCACCATCATCGGTTTCCCGATGGCGATAGGTTTGGGCATTCTGATAGGCATCATGAATCTGGTACCTTATCTTCATACCTTCGCCCTCATCCCTACGGCGTTCCTCGCCATGCTGAAGGCGGCGGATACAGGACAGAACTTCTGGGTAGTCTTCGGATTGGCATTCCTGGTATTCTGTGTGGTTCAGGTAATCACAGATATGGTGGTAACGCCTAAGATTATGGGCAAGGCGATGGGGTTGAACCCAGCCATCCTGCTCTTGAGTCTTTCCGTTTGGGGTGCCTTATTGGGCTTCATCGGTCTGATTGTAGCACTTCCTCTCACCACGCTCCTCATTGCCTACTGGCAGCGATACGTAACGCGAGAAAAGCCGCAATATGAGGAAGAAGTGGCTGAAAAACCGCTGATTCCAGATAAAATTGAAGAAAAAAAGCAAAAAAACGGCTAAATATTTGGTTATTCCAAAAAATAGTCGTACCTTTGCACTCGCTTTTGAAATCAAAGGTTGGAGATTGACTCGCTAGCTCAGCTGGTAGAGCACAACACTTTTAATGTTGGGGTCATGGGTTCGAGCCCCATGCGAGTCACACCAATATATTATTGAAGTTTATCTGTAATAGAGACTTTGATATGCAGTTGATTGAAAATCAGATAGTTACGTGAATTTAACTATAATAGTTTATTCCGTTCTATCTGATTTTTTTGCATTAAAGGCAAATAAAACGCTGAAAGTTTGACTTATGAGTTTGACATTTAGTTTGCCTTTTTCTGCTTATCTCATTTAAGAACCATAAAATTATATCGTTTATGGTACAAATTACAATTAAAAACGTATCTTTTAAGGTACACAAAGCAACACAAAGTGTTAACGTATTCGTTTATAACCCTAACTTTGCAAAGGGTGATAAAGGTAGTAAAACTGTGCGTAAAGCCCTCAAATTCTTCTGGGGTACAAATTACCGTCTGCAAACTGACGTAGATTTCTGGAATGCAGAAACAAGCCGTTTTCTAACTGTATATAAGAAATTGTCTGTTGTTACCGCTCCAGAAGACAACAAACAGTTGGATGAACTTGCAAGACAGTTTAAGACAGTTCTGGAAGCCGTACCGTGTTACACTCCAGAAGATTTCTTTAACGCCTACAAAGCTAGCTTAAACGTTGAGGCTGCAAGCGTTCAAACGGTTCTGGGATATGCCATTTATTACCGTGATTTATGGAAGTCTGGGAAAATGCGAGAAAAGGGGAGCCGTAATTACACCAACTACGACAAACTGATTCATAAGTTACAGGGAACAGTTAAGGGCGTTAAAATGCCGTGGGCAAATGGTGTTAGCAAATTCGCAAATATGCCTATTGCCAACGTTGACGATGAAGTATTTAAAGAGTTCTGCAAGTTTGTTAGAGATAACTTTCCTAACGACTATTGGAACAACGTTAAACGCTTTAGGGCTATAGTTTACCATTATCAGCAGAAAGAAAACGATAACCCTAGCTTTAAGTTTGGTTTTCGCTTGTCTGCTTACGTTCCAGAATGCCAGAAGAAGAAAGACAAGACAGGCAAACGTACCTTAACACAAAAGGAATTTAACGAGCTGAAAGCGTTTAACGTTGATCTCATTCATCCGAAAATGAAACATGAGGATAAACAACTTTGTATTGATATGCTTCTGTTGCAGTATTATTTGGCATCTCGCCCTGTTGATATTCTACAAATGAGAATAGAAGATATAAAGCTAGATAGCGATACAGGGCTTTATGCGTGGTTCTATTGTCCAGAAAAGAAAAAGAACTACGATACAGACTCCAGAAATACGCCTGTTTGGTTAGCCAAAGAACCTTTGGCAATCATCCAGAAGTACAAAGGAACTCGCAAATCTGGGTATTTGTTGCCGTTTAGCTGCAACGTTAACGTAAGAACAGACATTAACAAACGTTTGTTAGACTTGTCTAAAGCTAGAGAAAAGGTAAACCGATTCTTTAAATCTGTATGTGCAAATCTGGGGTGGTCTGATATAAACGTAACAACGTACACTATGAGGCGTACAATAATAACCAATATGGCTATTATTAACCCTAACAAAGAAGAAGTTTCTGCAATCGCTAAAACGTCAGTCCATAACATACAGGAAGTTTACACTGACAAACGACAAATAACCAGAAACATGAGATTGGATAATTATTATATGTAGTTAAAGCAATCTGGGGAAAACCTAACAAAGGTTTCTCCAGATTCTAATTTAAAACAAAAGATATGAAACAGAAGAAGATACTTATTTTTAATAAGCATAAGAAATTGGTTCTTGTGGCTTGTTCCATTAATGAGGCTGCAAGATACGCAAACGTACCCCCTAGCAACGTTTCTACTGCCTGTAAGGGCGTTCTTATTAGTGTTAGTAACTACTATTACCGTTATCTAAAAGAAAACGCCTTTACAGGCTTAGAATACGTTCTGGGAGATATGACAGTACAGGAATACGACCGCACTATAGGACATTTGCGCCCTGTTTACAAAGATTCCAGAATGAACCGTAAAGGATGGAAGTACAACAAAGCAAATTTGCACGTTGAAAGCGAGATTATAAAACACTGCAAATATAAGGTTTCCGTTTGCTCTTCTTCTGGGGTGGAATATGCTAGCTATGAGTTTGAGGCATACAAAAACAACTTTGCAAACGTTCTGGAAACTGTAAAGGCACTTAATAACAAGAAGATTCTGGAAGAGTTTAAAGAAGCTATGAAAGCGATGAAAACAATATACTGCAAAGATTCTGGAATGCCAGAAAGCGAGTTTTCATCCTGTTGTGATGATGAGATAACAATTTAATAAAGTTGTGGAAAAATTAACCTAACTTTATGCAGCATAAAAGAAGTTGTGTGAAAAATTCACCTAACTTGTTGTTAGCCTCAAAAATAAAAGCCTCAGCAAATACTTTGTGGTATCTGTTGAGGCTTCTTTGTTCCCTGTTACTTGTCTGGGGTTTTACTAAAAAATCAGTAAAAGCCCTAATTCCTTTCTTATTTGTCTGGGTGATTCACTCTTATATTCTGATAATAGCAATAACACAACATTATACTGATACTATCGCTTTCGTTATCGTCCTTTGGATTGTACCCTTTTTCCTGTATAGCTTGCATTGTTTGTATTTTATTTGCAAACGTACTACCTGTTGTTAGAAACTTGTGTGTTGTAGGGTCTATGAACTCTACCGCATTAAAGCCAAATTTGGCGTTTATAAGTTCTATTATTCCCCTCATTTCCCCTAAAGAGATTATAGAATTATTGTTTTTACTGTTTTCAAATGGTACGTTTTCCGCTACTATCTGGGTAACGTGTTCTTTCTGGATAACATTAACTAAGGTATTGTAAAACTCTGAAACTCGCTTTGCGTGATTCGCCTTATTAAATTTCCAGACTCCACTTTTATAAATTCGTTCGTTCTTATAAATACAATAACCGCTTATTGTTGCTTGGTCTATTGCTAAAATTACTTTATTCTTTTCCATTTATGTATTACGTTCTTATATATAAGCACATAAATGTACTTATATAATATATATGGATTTAACTATAAAATCAGAAAACCCCTTTAAATAAAGGGGATTCCAGAAAATTATCAGCCATTTTCCGTTCAACTACACTTGAACGATAGCCATTTTCCGTTCAACTACACTTGTACGATAACACCCCTTTTTTGCCCTTTCCGTTCAACTACACTTGAACGATAACCCTTTTTTCGTTCAACTACACTTGAACAGAAGAAAGATATTCTTTTAATATCTTTTGCAGTTCTAGGACATTTGGGATATACTTTGTACGCTTTCCCTCTTTACCTATTTTACAAATTAAATTATTAGTTTGCAAAATAGTTATTGAGTTGAAAACCGCAGTTTTTGTGTACCCCCAAATATCAGCCATTTCTTTATATGTGCTTACATAAGGCTCTTGTGAATGGCTATCGTAATACATTGCAATTTCTTGAAACAATAGTAAATCCAAAACAGATAAATTACACTTTTTTGAAATCGCTTTATTATAGTCTATATTCCATATAACGTAATACCCCCCATTTTCTACAACATCAATATATAATCTATTCTTTACTCCATTTCCTTTATTAGAGTTTGCCACGCTTTAAATATTCATTAATTTTTTCTACATTGATAGTAAACATCCACTTATATGCGCTTACTTTATCAATTGCCAGATAACCGTTTCTTTCTAGACATCTAATATAATTTAAAGGTGTCTGCTGATTCATACCAAAATCTTTTGCAATCTGACGAACAGAAACGTTTTTAATCACTGTGCCATACTTGTTTTGTATCATCTGCAAAAATGCTATATGATACAATTTAACTTTATTACTACCCATACTTTTGAAGTTTTTATTTAAGAATAGCTAAAATTTGACTACGAAAGTTTACATTTAAAAATATTTTTGTATCTTTGTTCCTGTAAACTAAAATGTTTTGGATATGGCAATAATAGGCTTTATTATATTTATTCTGGTGGTTATCGGTATTTGTTCAAACCCTTATGGGAATGGTGGGGGAACTCACGACCATTCAAACGAAACAGAATAACTACAATACAACACGATTCAATATAATAGGTTTATCGCCCTGTTTGGCAATCTGGAAGCCTCAGCAAATACAGGGTGATAAATCTACCTAAATTATTGTGCCCTTTGTATTCGCCAGATTTGGCGAAAACCCCCATAAACAAAGGGATTCTATGAGTTTTAGGCTACCAGACAGAAATATATTAAATGCAATACTTTTGTACACGTATTTAATTATATATCAATAACTTACGTATTTTTAGTGTTAGTAATCAGCCCATAAAAAACGAGACTCAAAAATCAGCCCTTAATATATACGTGCCATCCGCACCAAAAGAGACCCCCATACCGTTTTTTTTGCTTTTATATGTAATAAGGAAACCGACTCAAATTTTGGGATGGTTTTATCTAACCGACTCAAATTTTGGGATGGTTTTATCTAACCGACTCAAATGTTTGTTTGCCCTGTTTGCTTTTTGATTCTGGTAAAAGGCAAACACACCTTATTATAATGGGATTCCAGAAATTAACTTTTTTTATCTGGAAGCCTCAACAAAAAGTTTGCCTTTTATGATTCGTTATCGAACTTTTTGCCTACCTTTGCACCTACAAAATAACAACGTTCTTTGAATGAGTTTGATAGAAAAGTTTGCCTTTTTAATCGGGTGATTTTGTAAATCTCTGATTATCAGCCAACAACGATATTTTTGTGTGCTCCCCATGCGAGTCACAGTCTCAGAAAAAGGACTTTCCATTACGGAGAGTCCTTTTTTCGTTTCTATCTATTTCTTATTGCGCATATACAAAATTCTACTTTCGCATCTACAGATTTCCCTTTACATATCCTCAAAAGTTCTATCCGCCACTGGCGGATACAAATACGGCACTGGCGGATAATCATCCGCCAACGGCGAACGCATATCCGGCAGTGCCATACTGACAAAAGGTTTTAAGCTATCAATAGATAAGGTGATGGCGACCTCATTTTTAAGATACCAATCACACATGCCATTCTCACCGTTAAAAAATCACAAAATACCACGCAAAATATGGCAAATATCAACGATAATGTTTATATTTGCAAACAAAAAGTAGTTTTAGAAGGTGGATTCGTTTTGTATTAGCATTTATATTGCTGATTATTAGGCGAATACTTCTATGTTACTAAGAATGAGCAGGCTAGAGTTTCGCAGCACTTTTGTCGGTTCACTAGAGAATAAAGCTGTATATAGAGAACTTATAAATTAATTATTAACTTAGCGGAATTGTAAACGAACTTAGGAAACATGATACCTTTTCTGTGAATCAGTCGCAGTTTGAGGTTAGACATATATGACATACTTGGACTTTGTCCTTGTTTCTCGTCCACTGAAATCGCCAAAAATCAAACACGAGAGAACAAGACGACGGAGGTTCACGTCCTTTTTGGGCGTGAACTGTTCGTGCTTTTCTTCGTGTTGAGGCGTTTGGCGATGCCTAGTGGATAGAAAAGTCACGAACAGTTCCGCCCATTTTTTTTATTTTATGAAACATTTAACTGTGAGAATGTTAGCTGTCTCGACTCTGATGTTATCCGTCCTGACAGCAAGTGCTGAGAAAATCGACACCTCGATTGGAGACCTAAAGTATCAAGTTGACACCGAGACTAAGGAAGCTACAGTAACCGGTGGCGTAGGTAACAACCTTTATTCTGTGAGCATTCCAGACAGCATTGGCTATGGCAATATCAATTATCCAATAACACATATTGGAAAAGAAGCTTTCAAGGGATACAGAGGTCTGATGACCGTTTCTTTGGGTAATTGTTTGAAAGTTATCGAAGATAATGCCTTTGAAGGTTGCGTAGAACTAGTCAAATTAGATATGCCAAATAGTCTCGATTCTATAAAAGGGGGAGCCTTTGCTAGTTGCGGTTTTTCGGTTGTTGAAATTCCTGACGGTGTGAAAGAAATTGGTAAATATGCATTCTCTAGTAACAGAACTCTCAACAGTGTGAAGATAGGAAAGTCAGTTACTACAATTGAGAGAAGCGCATTTAGCGAATGCCCTGCTTTGACATCTGTAACTTTGGGAGAAAATTTAAAGTTTATCAAAACTTCGGCTTTTGAACACTGTACTGCTCTGTCAAATATTGTTTTACCATCCTCTTTGCAAGTTATAGATTCAAGAGCATTCTATAACACAGCACTTGTTTCAGTTTCTGTGCCAAGTTCTGTAGTAAACATTGACGAGGATGCTTTTGAAATGATTTATGCCTTGAAAGAAATTAAGGTAGATGAAGCAAATACGGTGTATAGCGATATTGATGGTGTTCTTTGTTCTAAAACAAAAACCGTATTATTCCGATATCCTAATAGTAAGGGCAAAACATATACGGTTCCTAATACGATAAAGAAAATATACGATTGGGCTTTTTCCTATTGCCCTGAGTTGGAGACTGTTGTTTTCCCTGCTTCTGTTATTTCCTTTGGAAATAATATATTTACTGGTACTGGTAGAGGAGATAAGCTCAAAAGTATAACCATCCTCAATCCAGAACCGGCAAAATTAGAGAGTAGCTTTGACTTGTCCGAGGATGTATTTATATTGGTTCCAAAGCAGTCTGTAAATCGTTACAGAAATACATCTAGTTGGCAAGAAATGAACATCAAGGCTATAGGTTCTATAGTAGAAAATATTACAATAGGAGCAGCGGAATTGACTTTAGAAGTGGGTAGTGAAAGCCAACTGCAGTGCACTGTCTTACCTGAAACAGCAGAAAATAAGGCTGTAACATGGAATACAACGGATGCAAATGTTGTTACGGTAGATGAAATGGGTAATCTTATTGCTGTTTCTGAAGGTGAGGCTGTCGTGTCTGCTACAACTAACGATGGAACCAATCTTGTTGCCAATTGCAAGATAAAGGTTGTTGGTGCAAAAGCTACAGACATAAACCAGTTTAAAGACGTGATTTACGTAGAGAACACAAAGGCGTTTATTGGCAAGAACGCCACATTGTCTATTAGAATGAAGCACGAGACAGATATTGCTGGATTCCAATTCAACATGTTACTTCCAGAGGGCTTCTCTATCAAGAAGATTTCAAGAGGAGAGGGCATTTCAGGATTGGATGAGAATGACGAAAACATCTATACATTCAAGACATCTGACAAAAAAGACGGTTCTCGCTTCTTCCTTTGTTATTCTGCAACTAATACTGCCATGCCAAAGGGCGATATTGAAATCGCTAAGGTTGAGGTGAATGTACCTGAAAACATTGAGGCTGGTGAATATGGTGTTATTCTTAAAAAGGAAGAGATGTCATTCGGAACAGAATCAAAGAAGGTTGACTTTGTCAATAGCATGTTTACAGTAGCTGATTGCATCATTGGTGATGTGAATAAGGATGGCTTCATTACTGTTTCAGACATTACATCTTTGGGACAGTATCTTATCGACAACGATGATACAGTGATCAATAAGGCGGCAGCTGACGCCAATGGAGATGGTGAGGTCACCGTTGGTGATATTACAACTATCGCTACCATGATAATTGAGGCAAATAAAGAATAACTATAAGCAATAAACAATTTAAAAGATATAAATTATGTATAGAAAGTTTTTATCACTCATTATGATGCTCCTTTGCCTTTGTGGCAAAGTTATGGCACAAGGAACTGCTGATTTGGTGATTGCAGATGCTACAGCTACTCCTGGACAGACAATTACTGTTCCTGTTACAATGACAGGTACTGCTTCTGGTCTTCAGTTTGCGGTTTATCCACCTAAGGGCGTCACCATCAAGAAGATAACTCGTGGTGATGTTGTGAAGTTGAGAGATGAAGAGGATGAATATGTTTTCACATTTAGAACTGGCGACAGACCTGACAATGGACGTTTTGTTCTTTGCTACAGCATTGGTGTTCCAACAGAAGAAGCAGGCATTGTAGCTAATATTGTTTTTGAGATTGGAAAAGATGTTGCACCTGGTACTTATGATATTTTGATGAATGAAGCGGAATGTTCACATAGTAGATACAAACTGAGTACATATTCAGAAAGAGTTTCGCAACTTACGGTTACTACCACTACTGGTATTGAAGGCATAGAAGCAAACACCGTAGTTGACCATGCTATTGTTTATAACATGGCTGGTCAGGTATTTAAAAAGATTAGCGGCAGCAAAACAGCTAGTGAGATTATGAGCGAACTTCCTTCTGGCGTATATGTCGTAAAAAGCAGTAAGCTGTCGTTTAAAATCATGAAGTAATTGTTGGGTTGTATGACATTAATACATGATAATATAAAATAAAACAAAAGAGGGTACGCCATAAACCTGTGACGCATCCTCTTTTGTTTTCTCTAGACACTCTGCAAAATCCCAGAGCAAAAATAGGTTAGAACTTTTTGACAGAGGGTTATAATCCGCCGAAGCACCATACCTTTGTCCTTACATAATAGAACGTATTTGCTCCTGGCTCAAACCAGTCATTTCCGTAATGGTGGTTTCATCCATGCCTTTTGCCAGCATTTTTTTTGCAATTTCCAGTCCCTTCCGGTTCATACCCTTCTCCATTCCTTGGGCTAAACCTTTCTCCATTCCTTCTGCTAAGCCCTTCTCCATACCTTGGGCTAGTCCCTTCTCCATTCCCTCAGCCAAGCCTTTCTCTATACCTTCAGCAAGTCCCTCTTCTTTTCCTTCTCGCTTAGCGGTATCAATCGAATTCTTGATGTCGCGATATGCCATCTTGCTAGCTTCATATTCCCGCTGCTCCTGCGGAGTGAATCTCGCAATCTCGGCTTCTTCGAAGAGACGGTCAAACACTTTGTCGTATAAGGCCTTAGGACGCTGGGTAAGCTTGTAGAGGTTCTTTAGGGCATAGAGCCACTTGTCGTAGAGCGTTTCCAACTCGTCCAACGACTTGTTGAACTTGGCTATTTCCACGTAGATGAACTCCAATTTATCGTAGAAAACCTTGTGCGTAGCAGTATCGCATAGCTGCACGTGATGGCGGATTTCCTCCTTATTGAAAGCATCCTCGTTCATGTTGAAGTTGAGCAGGGCTACCGTGTAGATATGGTTGAGTTTGAAGTCCCATTCATTACCCTTTGGAGCCTGCTCACGAATTGGGAAGGTGGAATAGAACAAGGCACGGTCCTTGAAGTATGTCTGGTATGCATTCTGCATTTCCACGATAAACTTCTCGCCGTCTTCTCCTTCACAATACACGTCGAAAATGGCTTTTCTATCGGTATAGATGTCGCCCACTTTCTCAGGATTCAGATACTTCACATCCTTAACAACTTGTCTTCCATTGAACAAGCTGTTGAGGAAGCAGATAAGTAAATCCTTATTCATTGCCGTTCCAAAAATACGCTTGAAACCGAAGTCGGTGAGCAAGCTGATATATCTTTCTTCTACCTGTTTCATACTCATTGCTGTTTTATATCTGTTTTGACACTGATACTAAGTTTTTTAGATATTTGTATCTTTGGTGCAAAGATAAGGTGTTTTGGTTAAATCTCCAAACTTTTCGGGAGTTTTTTTACCAATTGGATAAATCAGCTTTCGCCTCTATCTTCTTTTCTACGTTATCCGGAAGTTTCGAGAAGAAATCGTAGCCGGTGATGCGCTCTACCTCATCTATAGAGTTCACGAAGTCCTTCTTCTGGAGTCCCTTGGCTGATTGATTTCTGCAGATAAAACCGATGGCCTGAGGATTCTTGCCTGTGCGGAGAATCACCTTGAAGAAGGCATCGGGAACCACCACCTTGTTCTTGCCCAACTTGCGATGCTGCTTGTTCAGAAAGATAGGTCCGCAAACGATATATACCTTGCCATACTTCTTAGCCCAAGTGCGGCACTGCTGCTCGATGCTGTTCCATACACCCGCATTCAGGGCATGAGTCTGCGGACACATGTTGGTCATCAGGAAACATTCATCCATCGCCTTCTGGCTCCACTTGTTATCGCCTGCCGGACACAGGTGTCCCCTGTCGAAACCCGTATTGAAATAATCAGCCTTCGTACCCTTAGGTGATGGCATATCCATATCATCCTCAAAATCGCCACGCTTCAGTTTTCCCGATGCATGGGCACGGGTCAAAGTCCATGCCACCCAGTTAGGCTGTCGGGTACCATGGTTATAAGATACGGTATAGGCGAATCGGCGCTTGATGGTTCCAGAAACCTTGCCATTCGCAGCCTTGCCATTCGCAGCCTTCTTCTGAACCACCGGAATCTCTAGTCCCGGAGCATCAGTCTGAGCAACCGGCAATTCATATGAAGACAACATAAAGGATGAGAGCAAGGCGATAAATCCCGCCATCATCCACATCTTGATTTTTCTACTTTTTCTTTCCATAATTCCTAATCCTGTATTTTTATTCTTTCATTCTTGAGTCTTTGATGTTTCAAAAGAGCATCACAAAAGTAGTGCTTTCTATCATTTCTGCCAAGATTATCCGACAAAAAAGCAGTATCTTACAGACATTCTTCTACTTTTTAACTGCTTTTAACAAAAACGGATGCAAGTTTTCGGCAATTCGGGAGTTTATTAATAGAAATAGTGCGGGAAAACCTGCTTGAAAAAGCAGGGTTTAGAAATCCTTGCAAATACTGTTCGACAAATAAATAAAAGAAATAAACATCAGCAGAAAAAAAATGAAGAAGATTACATTATTCTCTATTCTGGCAGCCTTCGTGGCAGCCTTGTCTTTCACATCATGTAACACTGATAGCGACAACAGCTTCACTCCTCTAGCTCCTGAAACACAGAAGAGTTTCCAGGCAGCTATGTCTATTGGTTCATACAACGACATGGTCATCCTCTTTGAAAAGAAGAACAAAGCCAATGTCAACAACCAGATCGACTCAGTGGCTTCATCTGTACGCATTAGCATGTACAACGATAGCACCATGAGCATATCAAACTTCCCTGTTGCAGCGCTTGCAGAGCACATCTCTGACAAGGAGTTGTCGGCAGCTATCGCAAAGGAGGCACCAAGAACTATCACCTGCAAGTATAATGTAATGCCAAACAGTACTTCAGAGGTAGCATATTACATTGCATGCCCTAGCGTACTTGAGTTGAACCTGACTTATGGTGAAAATAACAAGAGTCACAAGGTGCAGTTGGCTTTCATGCCTAACCAGATGTATTATGGCTATTGCACACTCAAGGAGCCAAGACAGCTGGGATTCCAGTTCTATCTTTACCAGCTTTGGGTAGATGGTAATCAGACAGGTTACATCAGTAACTCCATCAACAAATCCAACTCCACTGTAGCTTTTGCAATTCGCAATGCATGGAAGAAGACAGGTAAGTAAGAAAACAGAAAAAACTTATCAGAGAGAATTTATCTCTCATAAGACACAGAAATACTCTTAATAGAATATATAGTTAATACTCTCTTAAATAAAACAACTTACAAATATATGCTCTGAATTTATCACTCAGTGAGAAAACTAAAATAAAGGCGCGACAGTCGAGATAGACTATCGCGCCCCTTTTTTATATCCTAGTCAAAAGATAATCTTCTGATTATCATTAATTTTTCTCCTGAAATTCAATTAATCTTTCTTCCAAAGCTTGCTCATATCCTCCAAGCTCTTGCCCTTGGTCTCAGGAACCAGCTTCCATACGAAGATAGCGGCTACGATACAGATGGCTCCATACAAACCATAGGTAAACCAATGGCCGAAGTCATCGCCCGGCGTCAAGTGCATATTGAACATCGGCACGAAGGTTGAGCTGACGATGAAGTTGAAGATCCACTGGAAGGCTACGGCGATTGCCACAGCTGCACCACGGATGGTGTTCGGGAAAAGCTCGGCGATGAGTACCCACGCAATCGGACCCCAAGAGAACATGAAGCTGGCACTATATACCATGATGCTCAGCATCGTAACCGTACTCAAAGATTCATTACCGAAGGTGAGGGCTACGCCCAGTGCTCCCACTGCCATACCGATGGAACCGAAGATAAGCAATGGCTTGCGACCCAACTTTTCTACGGTAAACACGGCAACCAGTGTGAACGAGATATTCACAATACCCATAATCACAGTCTGAACCATCGGGTTACCCATGCCCATATCCTGGAAAATACGAGGCGCATAATAGAGCACGGCATTGATTCCCACAGCCTGCTGGAATACAGAAAGCATTACACCCACAAAGATACACATGAATCCGTAAGAGAACAGTTTCTCAGTCTTCACGGTCACTGTGTTCTTGATGTCGTGGATAATCTCGCGCGCCTTCTCTGCACCATTAATCTTAGCAAGAATGCCGTATGCCTTCTCATCCTGTCCCACCATCACGAGATAACGTGGAGTCTCTGGTACAAAGCAGATGAGGAAGGTGAACAAGCCGGCTGGCACACACTCACTTCCAAACATGTATCTCCAGCCCGTCTCGATGGTCCACTGCGCATCCACCATGTTGGCGATGGCACCCGCAGCATCATAGATAGGATTGGCATGCGAGCCCATGATGATGAAGTTGACGAAGTAAACCACCAGCTGACCGAAGATGATGGCAAACTGGTTCCAACTTACCAGCATACCGCGGATGTTGCTAGGAGCCACCTCGCCGATATACATCGGACAGATGGCAGAAGCCATACCCACACCGATACCACCGAGCACGCGATAGAAGTTAAACACCACCAGGAGCGTCCAGTCTGGATGTCCCTGCGGCAGGATGTACGTTTCCGGTTCCATAGATCCCCACGCCGAGAGGAAGAAGCAGATACCCGCAAAGATGAGCGATCGCTTTCTACCAAAACGGCTGGCAAAGAGGCCAGAAAGTGAACTACCTATGATACATCCAATCAAAGCACTGGAAGAAGTGAATCCGTGCATCACATCGGTGTATTCAAAATCCCCAGCACCCTTGAAGAATGCCTGCAAACCCTTCTCAGCACCCGATATCACTGCGGTATCGTAACCGAAAAGCAAGCCGCCCAATACGGCGACCATCACGATTGAAATTAAATAGGCCTTGGAGCCTTTTTCTTGCTGTTCCATTTTACTTTAGGTTATAATTTATCTTTTAATTTCTGATTTTTGTCTTTTTCTCTATAAATATTACGGATAACGTGCGGTTTTCCCCCATTTTTTTTGTAAATTTGCAACCAAATAAGGGAAAATAGATATTACGTAATATGAACATTGCAGATTTTTTACATCAACAGGGCGATAAACGAGGCTTCTCGTTCGAGGTTCTGCCACCACTCAAGGGTAATGGCACAGCAGCGCTGTTCCGCACCATCGACAGCCTCAAGGAATTCGACCCGAGGTTTATCAACATAACCACACACCACAGCGAGTATGTATATAAGGAACTGGAAAACGGTCTCCTCACTCGTCAGCGTGTGCGCCGCCGCCCTGGCACAGTAGCCATCGCCGGTGCCATCCAGAACAAATACGATATTCCTGTCATCCCTCACATCATCTGTAGCGGTGCGTCGAAGGAAGACATCGAATATGAGTTGCTCGATCTCCAGTTCCTGGGCATCAGCAACATCCTTGTGCTCCGAGGCGACAAGGCGAAGGAAGACCGCCAGTTCACTCCTACCCCTAACGGTCATTCTCATGCCACCGACCTTCTGGAGCAGGTGAACCAGTTTAACGACGGTTTCTTCTCCGACGGCACTTCTATCAAGCACCCGGGAGAAAAATTCTGCTGCGGTGTGGCTTGCTACCCGGAGAAGCACGAAGAGGCTCCCAACCTGGAAATGGACATGCAGCAGTTGCTCCTCAAGCAGCAGCTAGGTGCCTCTTACGCCGTAACCCAGCTCTTCTACGACAACGAGAAGTTCTATGCGTTCGTGGAGAAGGCACGCCAGATGGGCATCACCATCCCTATCGTACCAGCGCTGAAGCCTTTTGCCAAACTGAGCCAGCTCACCATGGTGCCAAAGACATTCCACTGCGATATTCCTGAGGCATTGGCACAGGAGGTATTGAAGTGCAAGACGGATGAAGATGCCAAGGCTCTCGGCATCGAGTGGACCACCAGCCAGGTAAAAGATCTCTTCGATCATGGTTACAACCATATCCACTTCTTCACCGTATCAGCAGTGGACAGCGTAAAGCAGATTGCAAAAATCCTATTTTAAAATTCAAGAAATAAAATGTTAAAGAAGGAAGTCATAGGTCAGCAAGATATATGGAACCGTCTGATGGAGATGGTTCGGGAGAATCGTGTGCCCCATGCACTGATGTTTTGCGGACCGCAAGGTTGTGGAAAACTAGCCATGGCATTGGCATTCGCCAGTTTTCTGCTGGGCGAAAGAGAAGAAGCCGATGCTGCAGCTGCCCAGGCATTGCCCCCAATGAGCGATGACCAGAAGCGCCGCGCCTGCTCCATGCTCGGCAAATGGGAGCATCCCGACCTGCACTTCACCTTCCCTACCATCAAGACCTCGGATATGAGCAGCGACCAGTCGCCGGTGAGCCTCGACTACATCAGGCAATGGCGAGAAATGCTCCTCTCGCAAGGTCCGTATATCCTGATAAGCGACTGGATGAAACGCATGGGAAAGGTGGATGCCGACTTCAACAAGCAGGCCATCATCACAGCAGAAGAAACCGACAATCTCTCGAAGGAATTGAGCATGATGTCGAGTCAGGGCGGATATAAAATCAGCGTGATATGGCTTCCAGAGCGCATGAACCTGACCAGTGCCAACAAGATACTGAAACTCCTGGAGGAACCGCCACGCCAGACACTCTTCCTCCTCGTAAGCGAGAACCCGGAGCTGCTGCTCGAAACCATCAGAAGCCGTGCACAGCGCATCGACTTCAAGAAAATCGACAACGAGGAAGTGAAGAAGGCACTCATCGAGCGAAGACTGCTGGACGAAAATACCGCCCACCGCATCGCCCGAATAGCAGGAGGCAACTGGAACCTGGCACTGGAAGAGCTTGACTCAGGAAACGAAAATCGCCAGCACCTGGATATGTTCATCATGCTGATGCGACTGGCATACATGCGCAACATTCACGACCTGAAGAAATGGAGCGAGGTGGTAGCCACCTTTGGTAGAGAGAAGCAGAAGCGAATGCTGGATTACTTCATGCACATGCTTCGCGAAAGTTTCATGTACAACTTCCGCCAGCCGGAACTGAGCTACATGACGCAGGATGAGGAGGACTTCGCCAAGAACTTCGCCCGATTCATCAACGAGGCGAACATCATCGATATCTCCGACCTTTTTGAGGAAAGCAAGAAGTTCATCGCCCAGAATGCCAATCCCAAGATTGTCTTCTTCGACATGGCGCTGAAGGTCATCGTCCTCCTCATCAGAAAATAATAATGAAAGCATCATATATACATAATATAAATAAAATACAATAAATAGATTACATCGTGGACTACAAGAATATGAAATTCCGAATGTGGAATGGCTGCGACAGAGGTCTATGTTGCAAGGCTGTAGGACGACAGGACAAACAGCTCAACACATACGACTGGCTTGCCGATGTGCCAGGAAACGCAGAAAGCACCGACCTCGTGGAAGTGCAATTCAAGAATACCCGAAAAGGATATTATCACAATGTGAACAACCTAGACCTGAGAAAGGGCGACCTCGTGGCTGTGGAGGCTAACCCGGGCCACGACATCGGTGTGGTTACACTCACCGGACGACTCGTGAAACTGCAGATCAAGAAAGCCAACCTCAAGTCGCAGGATGACATCAAGCGCATCTACCGCATTGCCAAGCAGGTGGACCTTGACAAGTGGAAGGAGGCCAAGAGCCGCGAACACGCCACCATGATCCAGAGCCGCCAGATAGCCAAAGACCTGGGCTTGAAGATGAAGATTGGCGACGTGGAGTACCAGGGCGACGGCAACAAGGCGATATTCTACTATATCGCTGATGAACGTGTGGATTTCCGCCAGCTCATCAAGGTACTTGCCGAGGCTTTCCACGTACGCATCGAGATGAAGCAGATTGGTGCACGCCAGGAAGCAGGCAGAATCGGCGGAACCGGTCCTTGCGGAAGAGAGCTCTGCTGCGCCACCTGGATGAAGAACTTCGTAAGCGTAAGCACCAATGCAGCACGCTATCAGGACATCTCGCTCAACCCACAGAAACTGGCGGGTATGTGCGCCAAACTGAAGTGCTGTCTTAACTACGAGGTAGACAACTACGTGGAGGCAAGCCGCAAGATGCCACCTAAGGATGCCGTGCTCGAAACTGCCGATGGCGAGTTCTACCAGTTTAAGGTGGATATTCTGGCTGGCCTCATCACCTACTCATCCGACAAGAATCTGGCTTCCAACCTCGAAACCATCACTGCCGACCGTGCCAAGGAGATTATCGAGCTGAACAAGAATGGCGAAAAGCCGCTCAGTCTGATGGAGAACGGAAAGGTGAAGGAAAGCTCCAAGCATATCGACCTGCTCAATGAGTCAGACCTCAGCCGATTCGATAAGGCAAAGAAAAAGAAGAAAAAGAACAAGAATAACAGTAACAATAATCGCCAGGACAAGGAAGGCGGAAACAAGCAGGAAAGAGGCGACCGCAGACCAAAGGGCGAGAACCGCCAGCAGCAAAACGGCGGTAATCCACAGAAGAATGGTAATCCAAATGGTGGTAACCAGCAAAAGAACGGTAACCAGCAAAAGAATGGTAACCAGCCAAATGGAAACCGCCGCAAAGACAACAGAAACAAAGGTCCTCGACAGAACCAGAATGGAGGAAAAGAGAAAAATGAAAAGAATGATTAATTTCATTTTCCTGATGGTGGCAACCTTCGTGCTTGCCTCCTGTTTCCAGCGAACGGTGTATGACGAATACGCCCATACACCTATCGCCGGATGGGAGAAGAACGACACCCTCTCGTTCGATATTCCTCCCATCCTTACCACAGGATACTATCAGGAAAGCCTGGGTTTGAGAATCACAGGAGCCTATCCCTTCACAGGATTAACACTCATCGTGGACCAGACCATCTATCCAGCCAACAAGCAGGAAGACCGCATAGAAAAAGCCGATACCGTGCTCTGCCAATTCATTGGAAAAGACGGTTCCAGCTCAAGACAGGGAATCAGCTATTATCAATACAACTTCCCCATCAATATGTATAAGATGAACCAAGGCGACTCCATCCATATCACCATACGCCACGACATGAAGCGAGAAATCCTTCCCGGCGTCAGCGATATCGGAGTAAAAGTTGAATTGGCAAAATAAAAAACATAATAAAGGGCAAAAGCATCTCAAAACAATGCTTTTGCCCTTTTATTATATATATATCATACAAGATATATGCATTATACATTATCCATTATATCAGCTTCTAACCAGATTTCTTCCCGCATCTATTCTCAGGAAAATAAAGAGAAGGATGGTGAAACCCCAAAGCGAACTACCGCCATAACTAAAGAACGGTAGCGGAATACCAATCACAGGCGTCAAGCCCAGCACCATTCCCACATTAATAAACAGGTGGAACAGGAACACACTCAACACACAATATCCGTATATTCGCCCAAACTTAAACGGTTGCCGCTCTGCCAGTTTTATCAGCCTCAATATCAGCAGCAGGAAGAGCAGCAGTACACCTGCCGAACCCAGGAAGCCTTCCTCCTCTCCCACCGTGCAGAAGATAAAGTCGGTATCCTGCTCTGGCACGAACTTCAGCTTGGTCTGGGTTCCGTTGAGGAATCCCTTGCCCTGCAAACCGCCCGAACCGATGGCAATCTCACTCTGATGCACATTATATCCGGCACCAGCCAAATCCTCATCCAATCCCAGAAGCACATTGATACGCACTCGCTGGTGAGGCTCCATCACGTTGTTCAGCACGTAGTCGGCACTGTAGAAGAAGGCAATGGAACCCAACGAGAAGATGGATATCAGGAAATAATTCCTGAATCTCGTTCTCAATCCGTGATATACCAGGAAACCTATCATCAGTGCACAGAGCAGCAGCTGAATCCATACGATATCGAACGGGATGATGAAGGTGGAGAAAAGCGCCACTATCAGCGTGATACCCACCGAATATGCCAGAATAATCAGCGCATGCTTCTTGTTGCCCGTATAGGAATTCACCATGCCCGCCGTGAATATCTGCACCAGCAGCAGCACCGTAAACTTACCCACCGAGGTATAGGTATCCCACATCAGCACATTCTCGTACTTGATGCCCACCACAAAGTAGGCTATCATCGAGACACCCGTAAACAGCACGGCTCCAGGCATTCCCTCGCGATAGAGCATCAGGAAGAAGGCGGAATAAACCAGTGCCGAACCCGTTTCTCGCTGTCCCACGATGCAGACCATCGGCAGCAGGATGATACCCACCGCCGCCATGAAATGCTTCATGTTGTGGATATTGAAACCATAGCTCGACATAAACTTCGCCACAGCCAGTGCCGTAGCAAACTTACCAAACTCGGCAGGCTGCAGTCGGAGCGGTCCGAGAACCAGCCAGGAATGCGAACCCTTGATGCTGTGCGGATTGAATATCGTGGCAAAGAGCAGCAATATCAGCACGCCATAGATGACATACGAGAAGGTATCGAAAAACCTGTCGTCCATCATCAGGATAACAAAGCCCAAGGCGATGGAAGTGCCAATCCACACAATCTGCATGCCCGAACGGGCACCCAGACTGAAAATATCATTGTCACCATAGGTGTAGCTGGCACCGCAGACGCTGATCCAGCCAAAGCTGAGCAGCGCCAGATAGATGCCGATGGTCCACCAGTCAAGCGAACGGAGTACACCAGCCGGTTGTTTATTATCGCTCATAATCTATAAACTATCAACTATAAACTATTAACTGAAAACTATCTGCTAGAAGAGCCATAGGCGATTCTGCGAGCCTGCATCTGGGCTGCCTGACTTTCTGAAGCCGGCGACAGCTTTCCTTTCAGATACTGCTCCATCATCAAGCCTCCGATAGGCACACCATAATCGGCACCCCAACCACCATTCTCCACATACACGGCGATGGCTATCTTAGGGTTGTTCATCGGAGCAAAGCCCATGAACACAGAGTGGTCGTGACCACGGTTCTGAGCCGTACCCGTCTTGCCGCATGCCTCGAAGTCGTAGCGTGAAAGCATCTTGCAGGTTCCCCTCAGTGCCGAACTTCTCATACCAGCCACCACATAGTTGTAGGCACGCTTCGATGCCTTGGTATAATGTCGGCGGGTATAGAGCGTATCCAGCGGCTCACCCTGCACCTTGCGCACTACGTGAGGCACATAGTAATAGCCTCGGTTGGCGATGGTAGCACCCAGATTGGCTATCTGCAAAGGCGTCAGGTTCACCTCACCCTGACCAATGGAGATACTGATTACGGTCAGTCCGTTCCAGGAACCCTTGTAGGCCTTGTCGTAGAACTGTGCATTAGGAATCAGTCCTCGTTTCTCGCCCGGCAGGTCGATGCCCAGCTTGTAGCCGAATCCCATGCTCACCATATAGTCTTTCCAAACAGTCATCGCATTCTGCACAGAACCATACTTGCTCTTGCTTCCAAGCATATAGTAGAGTCCCCAACAGAAATAACCGTTGCACGAAGTACTGATGGCATCCACCAGTGCGATAGGCGACGGGTGACCGTGGCAACCTACGTGCAATCCCTTGTAAGAGAATCCGTGATTACATGGGAAGGCTGTGCCCGGAGTGATGATACCCTCGGTGAGATAAGTCAGTGCCTGGGAGGTCTTGAACGTAGAACCCGGAGGATACTGTCCCATGATGCTTCGGTTGAGCAGAGGCTTCCATGGATTCTGCGAGAGCCATCGGTGCATCTTACCACGGTTCTTGCCCACCAGCTTACGAGGGTCGTAAGATGGAGAGGAAACCATTGCCAGCACCGAACCGTCTCTAGGGTCGATGGCAACGATACTACCTATCTTTCCCTGCAGCAACCGTTCGCCCAGAGCCTGCAGGTTCACGTCGATACCCAGCGTCAGGTCTTTTCCTGCAACAGGTCGCTGGTCGAATTTTCCGTTCTGATAGCTTCCCTGTATTCTTCCGCGCGCATCACGGAGCAGAATCTTCACACCCTTTACGCCTCGAAGTTCCTTTTCGTAATGCTTCTCAATACCCAGCTTTCCGATGTAGTCGCCCGGCTGGTAGTAGTCATCTTCCTCGATGTCGCTTTCTGAAACCTCGCCCACATCGCCCAATACATGGGCAGCATACGGATAGGTATATTCTCTCACGCTTCGCTTCTGCACATAGAAGCCGGGGAATCGGAACATCTTCTCCTGGAACACGCTGAAGTCCTTGTCAGACAACTGCGTCATGAAGAGCTGCTGCGTATATGGGGAATATCCCGGATTCTTACTGCGGTCCTTGATATCCTCCATTCGCTTCTCGAAAGCCTCCTTGGTAATACCCAGGGAATTGCAGAAGTCGAGGGTGTCGAGTCGTCCCTCCTGCTCCTTCATCACCACCATCAGGTCGTAAGAAGGCTGGTTATACACCATCAGCTTTCCGTTTCTATCGTAGATGGCACCACGCGAAGGGAACTCTATCTGCTTCAGGAAGGCGTTACTGTCGGCATTCTTCTTGTAATCCTCGCTCATAATCTGGAGCGTGAAGAGCCTGATGATGTAGACTATCACGATAACTATCGCCACACCACCAATCACATAACTGCGCTTCTCAAGATTGTAATCTACCATACCTTATTATATATATAAGTATCAATGGACATGAATGTTCTTCTTCTTTTTCCTTCAGGGTAAAAATCCCTACGACTTTCTGAAACTCTCCAGCGCCATGATCAGCACCATGGTGATGGCACTGCTGCCGACAATGCAGAGCAGCCACTGCATCCAGTTGAAGAAATTGAAAGTCTCTATCGTAAAGAACAACAGATTATAAACGAGTACTATAATCAACGTGTAGAGCACGTACGAACCCACACCGATGGTTCGCATCGATGGTTCCAGGTCTTCAGCACTGTCTCTAGGCACGAAGAGTTCAAAAAGATAAGGTTGCAGCAGTCCGATGGCTGTCATCGATGCCGCCGCAACACCCGGCGTGTTGGCAAACACGTCGATGCAAAGTCCCAGCATGAAGCTCCAGAGCATCACCGACCAGCGTGGGTGGTTTCTGCGGAAATGGAGCACCATGATGATATACAGCAAGGGGGTGGCGCAATTGAACAGATGGATATGGTTGAACACCAGTCCCTGCACCAGCACGAGCACCACGAAGATGCCGAGTCGTTTTAAAATATCTATACTCATTGCTTCTTTATATCTCCTCTTACTTTACTTTAGTTTTTACTGCCCGTATTGCCATCGGGCTTGATGCTGTCTTGCGCAGCACGCATAATCTCTATTCTCTCTTTCATCAGTGTGTCGTCGATGACGCATACGTCGCGCAGGTTGCCGAAATCTGTTGAGAGTCGCAACTGTACGCGGTAAGACAGGCCGTCGGCAGAGTTGAACACATGCAATATCTTGCCCACTCTAACACCTGGAGGGAACACAGCCGAGTAACCGCTGGTTACCACATAGTCGCCCAACTTGAAGTGGGCATGGCGTGGCACCTCTTCCAGATAAGCCAGCTCCGATACGCCGCCCTTCCATCTCAGATAGCCGAAGTAGCCTCTGCCCTGGATGGTACAGCTGATGTTTGATTTCACGTTGAGCACAGGAATCACGATGCTGTAATGCTCGGCCACAAGATATACGATGCCCACCACGCCGGTGCCACTGATTACACCCATATCCTTATGGATGCCGTCGGCGCTACCCTTGTCGATGGTCATCAGGTTGTCGGGCTTATCCAGACTGTTGGCAACCACCTTGGCAGGAATGAGTCTGTAGTTCTTGAGCAGGGCAAACTGGTCGCGGTGATAAATGGCACTATCCTTGGTCACGGCATAGAGACTGTCGGAAAGATGCTGCACCTGCTGCTCCAGATAGGCATTACGCTGCGTGAGTTCCTGGTTCACCTTGGTCAGCGAGAAGAAGGTTTCCACATTGGCATCCCACTCATAAATCTTTCCCGTCACGGCATTGGCAGTGGAAAACCACGCACTGCCCTGATAGCTGTTATACTGAAACAGGAACACCATGCTCACCACTTCGAGAATCACGAAGACAAACCAATGGTTGTATTTCTGCAAAAACTCTAAAAGGTTGTGCATACTATTATATAAAATTAAAGTTTCGCCACTTGGGGGGAATTTAACCTTCCCAACAAAGTCACGAAACTTATCTAATAAAATTTTATCTCATCAAGAAAGAGAAACGGTCCACATTCTTCAATGCGATACCGGCACCCTTAGCCACGCTGTGCAATGGGTCCTCGGCGATATGGAATGGGATGTTAATCTTGTCTGTCAAGCGCTTGTCCAAACCACGGAGCAATGCACCGCCACCCGAGAGCCAGATACCGTTCTTCACAATATCAGCGTAAAGCTCTGGTGGAGTATTCTCAAGGGCAGAGAGCACGGCATTCTCAATCTTAGCCACGGTCTTGTCCAGGCAGTGAGCAATCTCCTGATAGCATACAGGAACCTCCATTGGGAGGGCTGTAATACGGTTAGGACCATGAACGATGAAGTCCTCTGGAGCCTCCTCACCCAGGTCTGTCAAGGCAGAACCTACGTGAATCTTGATACGCTCAGCCATACGCTCAGAAACCTTCACGTTGTGCTGGCGGCTCATGTACTCCTGGATTTCAGCGGTGAGGTCGTCACCGGCTGTGCGGATAGAGTTGTTGGAAACGATACCACCGAGCGAGATAACGGCAATCTCGGTAGAACCACCACCTATATCAACTATCATGTTGCCTTCTGGTGCCTCCACATCGATACCGATACCGATAGCGGCAGCCATAGGCTCAAAAATCAGATAAACGTCGCGACCGTCGGCATGCTCGGCAGAGTCACGAACGGCACGGAGCTCCACCTCGGTAGAGCCAGAAGGAACACCAATCACCATGCGGAGTGAAGGTGAGAACAGGCGGCTGCCTGTGTGGACCATCTTGATGAGTCCACGCATCATCTGCTCGCAAGCAGTAAAGTCTGCGATAACGCCATCGCGCAAAGGACGGATAGTACGGATGTTGTCATGAGTCTTCTCGTACATCATCTTCGCCTTTTCGCCCACGGCAATCATCTTGTCGGTGCGGCGGTCGAGGGCTACAACAGAAGGTTCGTCCACTACAATCTTATCATCACTGATAATGATGGTATTGGCGGTACCCAAGTCCATTGCGATTTCCTGAATAAATGAAAAAAATCCCATTTGCTAATGTAAATCTAATATTTTAAGCTTAAAATCTTTCCTTTGTAGTCATCTTCCCGCCCTCGCTTTCAAGAGCGGGAAGAGTTGCGAGATGAATAGGTTTACCTCTTTATTACTTGGCAAACCAAGCGTGGATAGCAGTATCATAGTGAGAACTTACGCCGAATGCACGCTCTGCGAACATCTTGCGGTCCTCAATGTCGGTTTCAGCACCCTTCTTCTTCAGGATGTCGAGAAGCACACTGTACTCAGCCTTGCTAGGAACGATAACCACGTCCTTGAAGTTCTTGGCACCGGCACGGATCAGGGAGATACCGCCGATATCAATCTTCTCGATGATGTCGGCATCGCTGGCGCCGCTGGCTACAGTCTGCTCAAATGGATAGAGATCCACGATAACGAGGTCGATAGAAGGAATCTCATACTCCTTCATCTGCTCCTGGTCGCCCTCATTGTCGCGACGGGCCAAGATACCTCCAAATATTTTTGGATGAAGAGTCTTCACACGACCACCGAGGATTGATGGATATGTGGTGACATCCTCAACTTTTTCACATTCATAACCCAAAGATTCGATAAACTTCTGAGTACCACCTGTGCTCAGGAACTTAACACCCTCTTCATTCAACTTGGCGAGCAACTCGTCCAAGCCATCCTTGTGAAAGACAGACACCAAAGCTGTCTTGATCTTCTTTGTTTCAGCCATTGACTTGATATATTACGAATTCTTATTCAATTTCTTATTCAATCTGTTTCTTAAAACGCTGCAAAGGTACGAAGAAAATTTGGAATACGCAAACATTTAGGGGCTATTATCACATTATTTAAGTGATATTTGCGATTTATTGAAGCATGGGTTGCGATAAATCAAGTCGCGGTTCAGTCATTTTGACAGAAACTTCTATAAAAAGGCAGCCTTTTCTACGAAAAAGCCGACAAAACGTCAGAAAATCTCCTCTACTCCGGCAATGGGCACACTATTCGCTCCTACCGTCGGCGAAGCTGAAAGCCTGCAAGGGCTGAAGCGAAACTAAGTATTGAAAATAATAAAATCATAGAAAGGAGATTAAGATATGACATTCGACAAATTTACAATCAAGGCGCAGGAAGCGGTGCAGGCCGCTGTGAACATAGCGCAGAGAAATGGTCAGCAGACCATCGAACCGGTGCATCTTCTCAGTGGTATCATCGAGAAAGCACCTGATGTAACCAACTACATCTTCCAGAAGCTGGGCATGAACGGCAATCAGATTGCCATGCTCCTGCAGCAGGAGATGCAGCACCTGCCTCGTGTGCAGGGTGCCGGTCAGCCATACCTCTCGGGCGATACCAACCAGATATTGCTCAATGCCGAGGACATCGCCAAGAAGATGGGAGATGAATTCGTAAGCGTGGAGCCTATCCTCCTCGCTATCCTCAAAGGCAACTCTACCGCTGCCCGAATCCTCAAGGATGCGGGTGCCAACGAGAAGGACCTCACCGCAGCCATCCAGGCTTTGCGACAGGGTCAGAACGTGAAGAGCCAGAGTGCCGACGAGAACTATCAGAGTCTTGAAAAATATGCCAAGAACCTGGTAGAACAGGCTCGCAGCGGCAAGCTCGACCCAGTAATCGGCCGTGATGAAGAGATTCGCCGTGTGCTCCAGATTCTCTCTCGCCGCACCAAGAACAATCCTATCCTTATCGGTGAGCCTGGTACAGGTAAAACCGCTATCGTTGAGGGACTTGCAGAGCGTATCGTCCGTGGCGATGTGCCTGAGAATCTGAAGAACAAGCAGCTCTATTCGCTCGATATGGGTGCACTGGTTGCCGGTGCCAAATACAAGGGTGAGTTCGAGGAGCGTTTGAAGAGCGTCATCAAGGAGGTAACCAATGCCAACGGCCAGATTATCCTCTTCATCGATGAGATTCATACCCTGGTAGGTGCTGGCGGTGGCGAAGGTGCCATGGATGCAGCCAACATCCTGAAGCCAGCCTTGGCTCGTGGTGAACTGAGAGCCATCGGTGCCACTACCCTCAACGAGTATCAGAAGTACTTCGAGAAGGATAAGGCACTGGAGCGCCGATTCCAGACCGTGATGGTGAATGAACCAGACGAGGTAGATGCCATCAGCATTCTTCGTGGTATCAAGGAGCGTTACGAGAACCACCACAAGGTTCGTATTCAGGATGATGCCTGCATAGCAGCTGTCAAGTTATCCGAGAGATATATTTCTGATAGATTCCTTCCTGATAAGGCCATCGACCTGATGGATGAAGCCGCAGCCAAGCTCCGTATGGAGCGTGATTCCGTGCCAGAGGAACTGGATGAAATCACCCGTCACTTGAAGCAGTTGGAAATTGAACGTGAAGCAATTAAGCGTGAAAACGACCAGCCAAAGATTCAGCAGCTCGACAAGGAGATTGCAGAGTTGAAGGATAAGGAGCATGACTTCCGTGCAAAGTGGGAAGGCGAAAAGGCTCTTGTTAACAAAATTCAGCAAGACAAGCAGGAGATGGAGAACCTCAAGTTCGAGGCTGAGCGCATGGAGCGTGAAGGCAATTACGAACGTGTAGCCGAGATTCGCTACTCTAAGCTGGTAGCCCTTGAAGAGGACATCAAGAAGATTCAGGAGCAGCTGAAGAGCACCCAGGGCGGTGAGGCAATGATCCGCGAAGAGGTGACTGCCGATGATATTGCAGAGGTAGTAAGCCGCTGGACCGGAATACCAGTGAGCCGAATGATGCAGAGCGAACGTGAGAAACTGCTCCATCTGGAGGAGGAACTCCACAAGAGAGTCATCGGTCAGGACGAGGCAATCACTGCCGTAAGTGATGCCGTTCGCCGCAGCCGTGCCGGTTTGCAGGACCCAAAGCGTCCTATCGCCAGCTTCATCTTCCTCGGTACCACCGGTGTAGGTAAGACCGAGCTTGCCAAGGCACTTGCCGAGTATCTCTTCAACGACGAGTCGATGATGACGCGAATTGATATGAGTGAGTATCAGGAAAAGTTCAGTGTCACCCGTTTGATTGGAGCGCCTCCGGGGTATGTAGGATACGATGAGGGTGGTCAGTTGACCGAGGCTGTTCGCCGCAAGCCATACAGTGTGGTTCTCTTCGATGAGATTGAGAAGGCTCATCCAGATGTCTTCAACACCCTGCTTCAGGTATTGGACGATGGCCGATTGACCGACAACAAGGGTCGTGTAGTCAACTTCAAGAACACCATCATCATCATGACTTCCAACGCAAGCCGTGAGATGTTGAAGAAGACCTTCCGTCCAGAGTTCCTGAACCGTATCGACGACATCATCACCTTCCAGCCATTGACCAAGGATCAGATTGCCAAGGTTGTGGAGTTGCAGATGAACAGAGCCAAGAAGATGTTGGAGCCTCAGGGCTTCGATCTCCGCTGGACTCCAGCCGCCATCGGTTATCTTGCCGAGGTAGGTTACGACCCAGAGTTTGGTGCCCGCCCGGTAAAGCGTGCCATCCAGGATTACGTTCTGAACGATTTGAGCAAGAAGATTCTTGCCGAGGAAGTAAGTCGCGAGAAGCCAATTACCATCGACTACTCAGAGGCAAACGGCATCGAGTTCAAGAATCTGTAATATACTAGAAGTCAAGAGTCTAAAAACAGAAGATGAATTCAAACAGAAATTGAATTTAAAAAATTCAATTCACATAAAGCAGAAAGGTTCCTTCAAGGAGTAACATCCCTGAAGGAACCTTTTTTATTTACAAATCCATACAACACATCGAAATCAGACACAAAAAACGGATATTGGAAATCAAACTTGTGATTTTTCACTTGCGAAACTTTAGTTAACTATCTGATATTTAATATTTGATAACACTTTTTTATTTGGCTATTTAACTAGAAATTCGTATCTTTGTGCTCAAATACAATCATATCCCGTGTATAAAGATATTCCTTTAATGGAATAAGATTCACAAACGGGGCATATAAAAAACAAAAAAATGAACAAAAGAATCATCACAACCGCCTTTCTCGTCATAGCAGCATTCGTTGTGAAAGCACAGTGTAATGTAGATATCATTGACAGTACAATTTACAAGATAGAAAAGTTGCCATCGATTGTATTTAACAATATATTTTCATTCAAGGCAACAGGTTCTCCGATAACAAAACTAATCAGCATACGTCCCCTACCTCTTTGCAATTTGTATCAACATAATCCTTACAAGTTCAATTTAGAGAAGAATATTCATGTCGAACTTGTAACTGATGCAGACACAACAAATGCATTCTTAAGACAGACTATAACTGACGGGGGCAGGTTGAACAAGCTAAACAATCAGGGACTTATATGTACAGATGTCTGTGTAGTGCAACCACACAAGGTGACTGTAGACTTTAAGAAAATCAAAAAGATATATCCCTATGACACCCAAAGCACGCTCTACAAGACCTACACAGCCGAACAGCTGCCCGACATTGCAGTTAACAATACAAAAGCCAAGGCAACGGCAGAATTTATCTGGAAGAAGAGCAAGGGAAATGTGATAAAGTATGCACGCAAGTGTTACGAGGCTGTGGCCGAGTCATTGAAGTATCATGATGACCCGGACATGCTATCCTTCGAGGAAATCATTACCAGGGGCGGTGGTAACTGTGGCAGCTTCGCTTCTGTATACGTAACGCTACTGCGCATCAAGGGCATTCCTGCCCGTCATGTGATAGCCCTCCTTCAGAATCGCGGATATCACGTCTGGGCTGAGTTCTATCTGGAGCGTTATGGGTGGATTCCTGTTGACCCTACATGGAAGAACGGAAACATGAAAGAGGATTATTTTGGGCGTTATGACGGTTCAGCTGTGGTCATAGGAAGAGGCATCTACGTTCCATTAAAGTTTGACGATGGTACTGTTAAATCCACAAGATCCCTGCAAAATGGATGGCCGACCTACTGGTGGAATGGTCCCAAAAAACCTGAATTTTACTTTTCACATGACCATACATCATGGAAAATGGAATAACCTCCTTATCCTACTCCACCGAGTTCATTATCTGGGCAAGGAAGGAGAAGAAGGTGCCGCATTATTACAACTACCAGTTGATGAAAAGGCTGAACGAAGACAAGCAGATGACGGATGTATGGCGTCTGCCAGCCATCGCAAGATGGGAGAAATCGCAGGGCAAGCATCCTACGCAGAAGCCGCTCGCCCTCCTTTTTGGTATAAACTTATTTGATGATGGCAAATCCATGCTACACCCAAACCTGACTTCTAAAAATACGGATATTGGAAATCAAGCAGTTACATGATAAGCAGCAGCAAGTTGGGTTAAATTTCCCTTATTCTTTCAGCTGCTTCAACTGACTCTCTGACAATCCCGTAATTTCCATCACCATCGCAGCATCCATACCTTTTGCCAGCATCGTCCTAGCAATCTCGAGGCTTCGCTGACTCATGCCTTGAGCTAATCCCTTTTCCATTCCTTCAGCTAGTCCCTTCTCCATTCCTTCAGCAAGTCCTTCTTCTTTTCCTTCTCTCTTGGCAGTATCAATCGAATTCTTGATGTCGCGATATGCCATTTTGCTGGCTTCGTACTCCCGTTGTTCCTGCGGAGTAAATTTTGCTATCTCGGCTTCTTCAAAGAGGCGGTCGAAGACCTTGTCGCACAAGGCCTTAGGGCGCTGGGTGAGCTTATAGAGATTCTTTAGTGCATAGAGCCACTTGTCGTAGAGCGTTTCCAGCTCGTCCAACGTTTTGTTGAACTTAGCTATTTCCACGTAGATAAACTCCAGCTTATCATAGAAAATCTTGTGCGTAGCTGTATCGCATAGCTGCACATGATGGCGGATTTCCTCCTTATTGAAGGCATCCTCGTTCATGTTGAAGTTGAGCAGAGCAATTGTGTAAACATGGTTGAGCTTGAAGTCCCATTCACTACCTTTAGGAGCCTGCTCACGAATTGGGAAGGTGGAATAGAACAGGGCACGATCCTTGAAGTAGGTTTGGTATGCATTCTGCATTTCCACGATAAACTTCTCGCCGTTTTCTCCTTCGCAATATACATCGAAAATAGCTTTTCTGTCGGTGTAGATATCGCCCACATTCTCTGGATTCAGATACTTCACGTCCTTAACAACTTGTCTTCCATTGAACAAGCTGTTGAGGAAACAGATCAACAAATCCTTGTTAGGAGCTGATCCGAAAATTCGCTTAAAACCGAAATCGGTCAGCAAACTGATATATCTTTCTTCTACCTGCTTCATAATCCCAATGTTATTAATGTTTCTATTGTAGCAGCAAAGTTACGATTTTCTTTTGAAACCAACAAGAGTTTTCTCAAAAAAGTTGAGAAACCATCCATAAAAGACAAAAAAGTATAAATAGTGAATCATATAAATGGTCAAGTGAAATATTATCATTATCTTTGTAACTAAAATAATAGGTAACAAAACTATGACGCCAGAAGAAAAAGCAAGAGTCAAAATAGACCAATGGTTTGCTGATGCAGGATGGAAGGTTGTCAATCGAGATGAATACGAGCCTACCATCTCAGCCGTAGCTATTCGTGAGGGATTGCTCAAAGGTAATCTTGAAGCAGATTATTTCCTGTTTATCAATGGGAAAGCTATCGGTGTGCTCGAAGCTAAAAGAGAAGAAATTAATATTTCTTCCAATATTGTGAGTGAACAGGCTATCACATATGCAAAGAGTGTACCTGACTGTTATCAAGCCTGGCAAAAACCTTTGCCTTTCCTCTTCAAATCAAATGGTAAGGAAATAGAGTTTTTTGATTATAGACATCGTGAAACTTCAGAATGGGAAAACATCAGCCGCATTCTTACTCCAAAGGAAATAGTAAAGATGTTAGGTATAGACGACCCTTTTGCCGGACTTCCTACATTGAATAAGAAAGGTCTGCGAGAATGCCAATATGAGGCAGTAACAGAATTGGAGAAAAGCTTCCGTATAGGTCAAAATCGTGCATTGATGGTTTTAGCTACTGGTGCCGGCAAAACATATACGGCATGTCTTACTGCTTATCGTATGCTTAGCTATACCCCTATGCGTCGTGTTCTGTTTCTTGTTGACCGCAACAACCTCGGAAAACAGGCAGAAACAGAGTTTGGAACATTCCGCCTTACGGAAACAGGTGATGCCTTCAATACAATCTATGCAGTCAACAGGTTGAAGTCGGCAGAAGTACCAACAGACAGCAATGTGGTTATCTGTACCATACAAAGATTATTCTCACTCTTAAAAGGAGAAGAGATTACGGATACAGATGATGACGATGAAGATACAGCTGATGGTGAAGTAACATTGCCAGACAACCCAAACTTACCACACGATTTCTTCGACCTTATCATTATAGATGAGTGTCACCGTTCTATTTATGGCAACTGGCGCAAGGTGCTAGAATACTTTGATACAGCTCGTCTTATCGGTCTTACAGCGACACCAATTCCAGAAACGATGGCATTCTTCAACAACAACCGTGTTGTAAACTATACGCTTGAGCAGTCAGTCATAGATGGTGTCAACGTCGATAGCCGCATCTATCGAATCAGAACAAAGGTAACAGAAGAAGGTGGAGCTATCATGCAAGGTCAGAAAACCAAAGTTGAGACTCGATACACTGGTGAAGTTAAAACCGTAAGCACAAAGGAAACGAAGACTTATACGAAAGAAGAGTTAAATCGAAGCATCATCAACCCTGCCCAGATAAAACTTATTCTTTCCACTTATCGTGATGCTGTCTATACAGAAATGTTCAATGACCCTCAAAGAGAGCCTAACATGGACTATCTGCCAAAGACCCTCATCTTTGCGCTCAACGAGAACCATGCAACAAATATCGTTCAAATTGCTAAAGAAGTTTTTGGACGCACGGATGACCGCTTTGTTCAGAAGATAACCTATTCAGCAGGAGATAGCAATGAACTGATACGCCAGTTTCGTAACGACAAGGACTTTCGCATTGCCGTAACCTGTACTCTTGTGGCAACAGGAACAGATGTAAAGCCTCTGGAAGTCGTGATGTTTATGCGTGATGTGGCTTCAGCTCCCCTCTATACACAGATGAAAGGTCGTGGAGTCCGGACAATAGGTGATGAACAGCTGCGCAACGTGACACCTAATGCAATAAGCAAAGACTGTTTCTTCCTTGTTGATGCAGTAGGAGTAACCGAACATGAGCATATCATACCAGGTCAGTATGAAGGTCCAGAGACAGAGACCATCACATTAAAAGAACTATTGGAACGTATCGCTCATGGAAATCTGCCAGACAATTACCTCAAGCGGCTTGCTGCCACATTATCCAGACTTTACAATAAGGCAGATAATGCACAGCGACAGGAATTTGTCCGCATCGCTCATGATGACATGCTGGAAATTGCTCAACGCATCTATAATGCTCTCGATCCTGAGCACCAGCCACAATTGCCACCATACGTAGATATCAATGAACCTAACAATGAACGTAAGGGTTTGGTATCTCCGATAGCTAATCATGCCAATGTCTGTAAGTACATACTGATTCTTGCAGCTGGTTTTGTCAACACACTGATGCCTGGAGAAGATACACTCATATCCAAAGGTTTCTCTATAGAAGAGGCTCAAAGTACCACAGATGCATTTGAACAATATTGCTGCGACCACTGTGATGACATAGAAGCTTTACGCATTCTATATAATAACGAGGGCGAACCCATCACCTATTCCATGCTGAAGGACTTGGAAAACAAGTTGAAGATGGAGAACAACCGCTTTGCACAAAAGCTCTTATGGAATTCATACGCCATCGTATATGGTGATAAAGTACGCCGCACGACCAAGAAGGAAGAATCGGAGGCTCTTACCAACATCATCCAACTGGTACGCTTCGCTTACCATCAGACAGAAAAACTGGAAAGTGCCTATCCTACGGCTCGAAGTATGTTTAATCTTTGGTATGGTCGGAAACAAATGGATATAACACCGAAGCAGAAGGATTTAATAGGCAAGATAGTGGAATACATCGCAGCCAATGGAGCCTGCAACGTGCGAGAGATAAGGAAGAACGATGTCACCCATGCAGCCCAATTGATTGCAGCTTTCGGAAACATGCAGAAAGCTGACGAGGCTTTGGATTCCGTATATAAATTTATAGTATTAAGAACAACTGCATAGTATATAGATATGGCTAAAAATATAACAACAGAGCAAACGCTCACAAAAAAGGTGTGGAATCTTGCTACGACACTGGCAGGAGTCGGAGTAGGATTTACAGATTACATCACACAACTCACCTATCTTCTTTTCTTAAAGATGGATGACGAGAATATGGAACTCTTTGGAGAGGATTCATCCATACCTGTTGGGTATAGATGGAAAGACTTGACAGGCTTGGATGGCTATGATCTCGTAAAGCAATATGAGAGTACACTCAAACTATTAAGTCAACAAGATGACCTCATCGGTACCATCTATACCAAAGCACAAAACAAGATTGACAAACCTGTCTATCTTAAGAAGGTAATCACTATGATAGATGAAGAGCAATGGCTCATCATGGATGGTGATGTAAAAGGTGCTATATATGAAAGCATCTTGGAGAAAAATGGTCAAGATAAAAAAAGTGGTGCTGGTCAGTACTTTACCCCACGTCCACTGATTAAAGCTATGGTTGACTGCTTGCAACCCCAAATTGGTGAGACTGTATGCGACCCCGCCTGTGGTACTGGTGGCTTCTTGCTTGCTGCCTACGATTACATGAAGGAACAAAGCCAGAATCGTGATAAATTGGACTTTTTGAACAACAAAGCGTTACATGGCAATGACATCACCCCACTTGTGGTTACACTTGCCTCCATGAACCTTTATCTTCATGGTATAGGCACAGACCACAGCCCTATCGTATGCGAGGACTCTTTGGAGAAAGAACCTTCCACCTTGGTGGATGTCATCCTTGCCAACCCTCCATTTGGCACACGCCCTGCCGGTTCTGTAGAGATCAACCGTCCAGACTTCTATGTCGAAACAAAGAACAACCAGCTCAACTTCCTTCAGCATATGATGCTGATGCTCAAAACTGGCGGACGTGCAGCAGTAGTCCTGCCAGACAATGTACTTTTTGAAGGCAACGCAGGAGAGACCATCCGCAAGAAACTCTTATCGGATTTCAATCTCCATACCATTCTCCGTTTACCTACAGGCATTTTCTATGCACAGGGAGTAAAGGCAAACGTACTATTCTTTACCAAGGGACAGCCAACTAAGAATATTTGGTTCTATGACTATCGCACTGGTGTAAAACACACCTTGGCTACGAACAAGTTAGAGCGTCACCACCTCGATGACTTTGTAACCTGCTATCATGCAGAGGACATCAATGCCCGCAAAGAGACATATGATGCAGACAAGAACCCATCTGGCAGATGGCGCAAGTACAGCATTGATGAAATCATGGCTCGTGACAAGACAAGTCTTGACATCACTTGGATAAAACAGGGTAATGATACTAAAGATTTACCATTGAGCCAACTGATGTCGAACATCAAGGAACAGAGCTTGAATATCAGCAAGGCCGTAAGTGAGTTGGAGAAATTATTGAATGGTATTAAGGATATGTAATTTTATGGAAATAATTACTAAAATAAATAGTGAAGAGACGCTATTTGAGGAAGTTTCTTTACTTATCGAAGAAAGTAGAAAGAAAGTTGCTAAAGCCGTAAATACGGCAATGGTATATACATATTATAAAATAGGCTGCTATATTGTTGAATATGAGCAACAAGGAAGTAATCGTGCAAGTTACGGCAAAAAGGTTTTAGCAAACCTTTCTGCACATCTGACAGAAACATATGGGAAAGGATGGTCGGTAACAACTTTGAACAATTGCAGAAAGTTTTATTCTGCATACCGAATTTCGTGTGCAACGCATACGAAATCTACAAAAGAAGAAATCGTGTGCAATGCATACGAAATTCCTAAGTTTACCCTTTCGTGGAATCATTACCAAATATTAATGCGAATAGCAAATCTCGAAGAACGCAATTTCTATGAGATTGAAGCTCAACAACAAGGTTGGGATTATCGTTGGTTACAACGCCAAGTAGGTAGTAGCCTCTATGAGCGTTTGGCACTAAGCCGTAACAAAAACGAGGTAATGCGTTTAGCTACAGAAGGACAAGTTGTTGAGAAACCCGCCGACATAATTAAGAGTCCAATATCATTGGAATTTATAGGTCTGAAGCCTGATAGTAGTTATAGCGAGTCAACTTTAGAAAATGCCATCATTGACAAAATGCAAACTTTTTTGCTTGAAATGGGAAAAGGGTTTTTGTTTGAAGCAAGACAAAAACGTTTTACGTTTGATGAAGATAATTATTATGTTGATTTGGTTCTATACAATCGTCTTCTGCAATGCTATTGCCTCATTGACCTAAAAATTGACAAGCTAACACACCAAGACCTTGGGCAAATGCAGATGTACGTCAACTACTTCGACAGATTTGTAAAACAGGATTTTGAGAAGCCTACCATCGGCATTCTTCTCTGTAAAGAAAAGAACGATGCACTTGTAGAGTTGACATTACCAAAAGATGCCAACATCTATGCTTCTGCTTACCAGCTTTATCTGCCAGATAAGGCTTTGCTTCAAGCAAAGGTAAAAGAATGGATTGAAGAATTTGAAGAAAACGAAGAGTTAAAGAAACTTGAAAATAACAAATAATAATGGACACGAAAGCATTAAGACAAAAGATACTCGACCTTGCTATTCACGGCAAGCTCGTTCCACAAGATCCCAACGATGAGCCAGCATCGGTGCTGCTCGAACGTATCCGTGCTGAAAAGGAAAGACTCATCAAAGAGGGAAAGATTAAGAAGGGAAAGAAGTCTGCAAAGACTTCTGATAAGCCGCATTATCCCTTTGAACTGCCGAAGGGGTGGGAGTGGACAA
>ERZ1026866.99-NODE-99-length-58321-cov-41.241479_pt1 | contig 58321 bp, 55 predicted proteins | sample MGYA00380163_ERZ1026866 | MGnify/ENA primary metagenome ERZ1026866 (study PRJEB33269, sample SAMEA4719799) | human gut metagenome | biome: human-associated habitat; feature: organic feature; material: feces | place: Cameroon | collected 2013-10 ...
TAGGTTCTTCAGCTTTATTTGCTGATTGGTATGTACCTCTTAATCAAGTTCCTCAAGCAGTATTAGCTACAGCAAGAGCAACTTATCCTCAAGCACAAATTTGGGCAGTAGAAATGGAGCATTATAATGTTTATAAAGTAAAAATGAACAATATGATGGAACTTTATATAGATAAAGCTGGTAATTTATTAGGTCAAGAATTTGATGATTAATAATAAACTAAAATAAAAGGAGTAAAATAATGAAAAAAATAATTTGTTTATTAATAGCTTTAAGTGTAATAGGTTCTTCAGCTTTATTTGCTGATTGGTATGTACCTCTTAATCAAGTTCCTCAGGCAGTATTAGCTACAGCAAGAGCAACTTATCCTCAAGCAGAGGTTTGGGCAGTAGAAATGGAAAATTACAATGTTTATAAAGTAAAAATGAATAATATGATGGAGCTTTATATAGATAAAGCTGGTAATTTGTTGGGTCAGGAGTTTGACGACTAATAAAAAGACAATTGATAAAAAAAATAGTTATTCCTTATTATTGTAGAAGAGGCTTAAAAATATTTTTAGGTCTCTTCTTTTTATTTATATAATATTATTAAAATATTCTATTGCAATAATAATGAAAAGTATATATATTGTTTCTTTATTAAAAATTATTATAAGGATTATTTATGGAAAAGTTTTTCAAACTAAAGGAAAATGGTACTAATGTAAAAAGCGAAATCATAGCTGGTATTACTACATTTATGACTATGGCTTATATATTGGCTGTAAACCCTAGCATACTTAGTGCTACTGGTATGGATAAAGGGGCTGTATTTACTGCTACAGTGGTATCTTCTATAGTTGCTACTTTAATTATGGGACTATTAGCTAATTTACCTTTTGCTTTAGCTCCTGGTATGGGTCTTAATGCTTTCTTTGCTTATACTGTTGTACTTGGTATGGGCTATAGCTGGCAGACTGCTTTAACTGCTGTTTTTATTGAAGGTATTATATTTTTAGTTTTAACTATTTTCAATGTAAGAGAGGCTATTGTAAACAGTATACCTCTTAATATGAAAAGAGCTATATCTGTTGGTATAGGTTTATTTATTGCATTTATTGGTCTTCAGAACTCCAAGATTATAATTAATAATGATGCAACATTAATTTCATTAGGAGATATTACTTCAGGCTCTCCGCTTCTTGCTATAATAGGTTTATTAATAACATCTTTACTTCTTGCATACAATGTAAAAGGAGCTATATTGATTGGTATATTATTAACAACATTAATAGGAATACCTATGGGAATCACTCAGCTTTCTCCTTATGCAAGTTTTGCTCCTCCTTCTTTAGAACCTGTTGCTTTCAAATTAGATTTTGCTAATATACTTCACCCTAATATGTTTATAGTATTATTTACTTTCCTTTTTGTGGATATGTTTGATACTGTTGGTACATTGGTTGGTGTTTGTACAAAGGCTAATATGCTTACTAAAGGCGGAGAAGTTCCTCGCTGTAAGCAGGCTTTATTTGCAGATGCTGTAGGAACTATATTTGGTGCTTGTATGGGTACTTCTACTGTTACTACTTATGTTGAGAGTGCTTCTGGTGTTGCTGAGGGCGGAAAAACTGGACTTACTGCTGTTGTAGTAGCTATATTATTTACTATATCATTATTCTTATCACATATATTCTTATCAATACCTAGTGCTGCTACTGCTCCTGCTCTTATAATAGTTGGTTTATTTATGATGACTCCTATATTAGAAATTGACCTTACTGATTATACAGAAGCTATACCTTCTTTTGTTTGTATTATATTTATGCCTTTTGCTTATAGTATTGCTGAGGGTATTACTTTTGGTATATTAGCTTTCACTTTATTAAAATTATTAACAGGAAGAACAAAAGAGATTACATTATTCACTTGGATATTGGCAGCTCTTTTAGTAATAAAGATTTTAATGCCTGTTATTTCTAGATTTTTAGCATAAGAATTAAAATTATTACATTAAAAAAAACAAAGGTCTTGAATTAATTTCAAGACTTTTGTTTTTTAAAAAACTTAAAAATTTTTAAGTTTTTTAATTTTGTTTTTAAATTTTATTGTTTGCGGGGACTAGCCCCCGCACCCCCGGTTCTTTTACCGAGTAGGTACCTTTCGGTATTGATATAAAAGAACCTTATATCCTACGGATACGCTTCGCGAAGAACTGCATTTTTTAGCTTGAAATATTGGCATTACAATATAGTTTATACATATTCAAAAACATACAAAGCTATAGCATTTGCACTTTTTGGTTCTTTGACGAAGTCCGCAGAGCGTAATGCGGGAAAAAGAACAATAAATTAAATAAATATTAATAAAATATAATTTTATATATTACAATGTTTCAATCCACTTAAAAACTTCGTCCATTATATTGTTGCTGTCCATAGTCTCAAAAAATATTCCATTAACCAAATTATTATGATAAATTTCTTTGTTTTCAAATACAATACATTTAGCCAAGCCATCATTAAAACTATTAACTTTATTAGAAAAATTGATTGAGTTTTGAACATCGCAAATAGGGTCTAATCCTGAGTGTATACATAACACTTTATTTTTTTCGCTGCCGTCTATATAGTTATAAGGGTTTGCTAAATCTCTGTTATAATTCCATTCAAAAAGCTGATTAAGCATTGGAGTAATAATTTCATTGGTGCATACGTTTAAATCTGTTGGTCCTCCTAATGATATATATCCTTTAAAATTATTTATATCAACATTATATTTCTTTTGCATATCTTTATTATAAACAAGCAAAGCTCCCAAATGTGCTCCTGCAGATGAGCCTACAACAACTATATTAGAATAGTCTATATTTTTTTCTTTTAATATAGAGAGTGCTTTATTAAATCCATTAAATACATCTTCTATTTGAGCAGGGTATTTGGCTTTTTTGCTTAATCTATAGCCTAATAGTATTGCATTAAAACCTTCTTTAGCAAATCTTCTTCCAACAAATCTATATAAATCAGCACTTCCCTCTCTCCAACCGCCTCCATGTATATATACTATTAATTGTTTTTTTGGTTTTTCATTTTCTTTTAATTGTGCGGGGAAATATAAAATATATTGTCTTTTGTTTTTGTCGTATTTAAATTTAGTGGGTTTAATTTTTTTATCTGCTTTAATAAAGTTAATAGCCATTACAGGATAGCTTAAATATTCTTTTATTAAGTTTTTATTTTTTTTTGTTTTTTTTATTTTATTTATTTTATTATTCATGAAAAACTCCTAATATTTTTATATAATATTTTTTATGCATTAAAAATTTTTTTCAAAGATAAAATAAACTCATTTCTAAATAATATAATCATAGTAAGAATAACAATTATACCAGACCCAAAAGCAGCCAAACTAGTCCAATAAAGAAAATTAAATAGCGGTAAAACAATCATTAATATAGATATAAAAGCGGCAGAAATTATATAAGAAACATATTCATTAAAATATTTATGGTCTATAATGCCTATTATAAGCATTGAAATATTTAATCCAAGCGATAAAAAAGGCATCACATAATTAAAAGACCATTTATAAAATCCGCTGAATATATCTATTATTATCACCAAAGGAAGAAGTATAAAAAACTCTATTAATAATTTTTGCTTTAAATAAAATATTGAAGCTGTAAAACATATATAGGTAAAATATGCAGATGCAACAGACACAGCAGATATCATAGCCCAATTATATTTTGAAGAAGTTGATATATTAACAAGCATTATAATGATGATGGCACTTACAGCAACTAAAGAAACTATCTTTTTAGCATTAACTTTTTTTATTTTTTTATAATACCAATCATAAGAAGGATATTCTTCGAAATATGTATTATTTTTATTTTCTAATTCACTAAAACATAATGGGCATTTGTTTGCTTTTATTTCTAATTTACAATTATTGCAATAAGGCATTTTTTTTACACTCCAAAATCATTAGAATAAATTTCTGTCTTTGTAACTTTTGAAATATTTTGAAAGAAGTGTTTTATAATATCTGTTTCTATAATTGTTCTATTGAATGTAATAGATAATTTATCATCAAAACTGCATAAGCCTACATTTAATGGACTATTTATTGTATTATAAACCACAGCCTCAAAATGGTTAATATATTCTTTCATATCTTCTGGAAGAATAATATTTCCAAAGTTTGATAATGTGAGAGTTTTTAATTTATCTTCAAAGAGTTCAAAATCCAAATTAACTACAAAGTTTTTTATAAATAATGGAATAAATTTTGTTAATATATTATTTTCTAATTTTGTGTTTTGATAAATAAAGTTTTCTAATTTTTCTTTTTGAAGTTTTTCTTTCATTTCATTAGAAACTATTTTTATAATGTTTTCAAAGGTTAGTTCATTGGAAGTATTTATTTGTATATTGACAACACCAAAAAAGTTTTTTAAAGATATTGAAGGAAATATTGTTCTTAGATTAACAGGAATACATACTACCATATTTTTGCCGTCTAATCTATTTTTTATTTTAGCTTCATATATAGAGTACGCTAAAAGTGAAGCAATATAGGCTGTAATAGTAACATTATATTTTTTGCTTTCTTTTTTAATATTTTCTACGCTAACAATTCCATGAACAACATTGTTTCCGTATATCTTTAATTGTTTGCCTTTTATTAAATAAACATTTTTAATTTTCTTTTCTTTTGTTGTTGTTTTTTTATTTTGTGTATGCATTTTAAAACTGTCATCATAGTCGCGAGTTGTATGTATGCTGTCTTTAAATACATCTTCATTGGGGTCATTAATTTGTTTTCCAGATAATGTGAGATAATGATAAAGCAGAGATTTTAAGAAACTTATTAAAGCAGTAGCATCTGCAAGAGAGTGAAAAATTTCTACAGATATTCTATATTTATAATAAACCACTCTAACTAAATAACCATTATTAAGTTTATAATTTATATTGTAGCAAGGGTAATATTTCTCTTCTTCAACTAATAGTCTTCTATTATTTTCTTCAAAGTAGTTCCAGAACAATCCTTTTTTTATTGACAAAGCAAAAGTTGGAAACCTTTTCATTGTGATGTCTAGTGCATTTTGCAGTGTTGCTTCATTTACTTTATCTTTTAGCAGAGCTGATACTCTAAATATAGGAATATTTTTTTTATTTTTTATAGATACAAAAAGTTTTGCGGCATTATCTAGCTTGTATAATTCTTTCATTTATTATGCTCTGTTTTGATAATTTTATAATATAATATTAAATTATTTATTCTATTTTGCAATAATTAAATTCATAAAAAAGAGTTATTTTAAGTATTATAGTTCTTTTTTATTTTTTATTATAAATATAGTAAAATAATTTTATTGAAATTGCAGTTCTTTTGCTTCTTTTATACCAATACCGAAAGGTACCTACTTGGTAAAAGAAGTAGGGGTACGGGGGCTAGCCCAAGAATATAATAAAATTTAAAAAAAATTGATGAACTTAAAAGTTTTCAAATATATAATAAATTTTCTATTCAACTTTTTCCCGCCTTCGCTGTGCGGACTTCGTCAAAGTTGCAAAAAGTGCAAATACTATAGCTTTGTGTGTTTTTGAATATGTATAAACTATTTTGTAATACAAACATTTCAAACTAAACAATGCAGCCTTTTTGCTTCTTTGTGGCTACAAAAGAAGTAGGGGTGCGGGGGCTAGCCCCCGAGAGTAAGAAAAACATAAAAAATATGTTTTGGCAAATTTTAAAATTTTTTAGTATAATCGAAATAAAAATTTTCTATCAACTTTTTCCCGTAGCTCGATGTGCGGATTTCGTAAAAGTTTTCTCCCTTCGGACACGCTTCGCGAAAGTACAAGTAAAAATTTAAAAAGCTTTATATTATATCTATTTTTAGATTTTAAATTTACTTTTAAAATTGACAATTAAATTTTTATTTTGTATTATAAATATACTAGAATAATTTTATTGAAATTGCTTAATAGGGTATAAAAATATATGAGAGAAATTGATGTTAATGTTATAACAGAAAATGTTGCTAAACTTTGCATAGATTCTAATATTTATTTAAACGATGATATAAAAAAAGCATTAGAAAAATCTTTAGCACAAGAAAAAGAGAGTCTCCCAAAAAATATACTTGATGTACTTATAAAAAATTCAGATATAGCAAAAGAAGAATTAAAGCCAATATGTCAGGATACAGGAATGGCAATTATATATGTTGATGTTGGAATGGACGTTCATTTTAAGGGCGGTAGTTTAACAGAGGCAATTAACAAAGGTGTGGCATTAGGGTATAAAGAAGGGTATTTAAGAAAGTCTGTTGTAAATGACCCATTAGAGAGAAAAAACACAAATGATAATACTCCTGCTATTATTCATTATAATATAGTTGAAGGCGATAAAGTAAAAATTGTAGCAGCTCCTAAAGGTTTTGGAAGTGAGAATATGGGAAAGGTTGCCATGCTTCCTCCTTCTGCTGGAATAGATGGAATAAAAAAGTTTGTTTATGATACAATAAAACTTGCAGGTGCTAATGCTTGTCCTCCTATGATTGTGGGTATTGGTATTGGAGGCAATATGGAGAAATGTGTTGATATTGCTAAGAGGGCTTTGCTTAGAGAGGTGGGTTCAAAAAATAGTGATGAGCGTTTACAAAATCTTGAAGAAGAGCTTCTTGAAGGAATCAATAAAATGAATATTGGACCTTCTGGTTTTGGAGGTAATACTACTGCTTTATGCGTGCATATAAATATGTATGCCACTCATATAACATCGCTTCCTGTATGTGTATGTACAGGCTGTCATGCTACAAGGCACAGAGAAATTATTTTATAAATAGTTTAATAAAAATTTTTAAGGTATTAGATTTTATGGAAATAAAAAAGATAAACACTCCTCTCACAAAAGAAATATTATCAACATTAAAAGCAGGCGATATGATAAGCTTAACAGGCAATATATATACTGCAAGAGATGCAGCACATAAAAGATTAATAGACATGATAAACAGCGGAGAAAAATTGCCATTAGATTTAGAAAACAAAACAATATTTTATGCAGGCCCTTCACCAAATAAACCAAATGAAGTTATAGGAAGCGTTGGACCTACAACAAGCTATAGAATGGACGCATACACTCCAAAGCTTACAGAATTAGGAGTTTTATCTACAATAGGTAAAGGTGCAAGGTCTAAAGATGTTATTGACTCTATAAAAAAATATGGAGGAGTTTATTTTTGTGCTATAGGAGGTGCTGCTGCTTATATGGCTCATTGTGTAAAAAAATGCAAAGTAATAGCTTTTGAAGATTTAGGCACTGAGGCTATTAGAGAGCTTTATGTTGAAGACATGATGCTGATTGTAGCAATAGATTCTAACGGGGATAGTGCTTTAAAAGTGTGAAATCTTATTTTATAGAAAATTAAGTAAAATAATCTAAATAATATAAAAAAAAATTTTACTGCAAATAAAAAACACCCGCTTTTTTAAGCGAGTGCTTTATTATTTTTTTATGTTATTTTTAGTCTTTCATAATTGTTGAAGAAGGATCTTTCAAATAATCTCTTGTTAGTTTAGCTACTTTTGGAGATAAAATTAAAAGACCTATTAAGTTTGGTATAGCCATAAGACCATTTAAAGTATCTGCTATAGACCATATTAAATCTAATTGAGCAACAGCACCTATTATACCAATAATTAAAAATATAATTCTATAACCATAAGAAGCTATTTTATTTCTTTTAGTGAGATAACCTAAAGCAACAACTCCATAATGTGACCAACCAACAAAAGTTGAGAAAGCAAATAATATTAATGATACAGTAAGTATTATAGAGCCGGCATGTCCTAAGTTAGCACCAAAAAAAGCAGATATTAATTCAGCACCGTTTAATTTAGTTCCTTGATTAGCCTCTAAGAATATAATAGCCATAAGTCCAGTTAAAGTACAAACAAAGAAAGTATCAATAAGTACTTCAAATATACCCCATAAACCTTGCTCTATAGGGTTTTTAGAGTTACTAGCACCATGAGCCATAGGAGCAGTACCTAAACCAGCCTCGTTTGAAAATACACCTCTAGCAAAACCAAATTTCATTGCTATCATTATTGAATATCCCATAAAACCAGCACCTACTTGTTTCAAATTGAAAGCTTCAGAGAATATTCTTTGAAAAGCATGAGGAATCTTATCTAAATTTAAAGCTAAAATAATAATACCAGCAACTAAATATATAACACACATAACAGGAACAAGTTTCTCTGTAACAGTAGCAATTCTTCTAATTCCTCCGATTATTATAATTGCAGTTAAAGCAACAACAACAACCCCAGTAATAATTTTAGGTATACCAAAATTTTGATAAACAACAGCCGCCATAGCATTAGTTTGTGTCATGTTTCCAGCACCAAAACAAGCCAAAGCAGCAAAAGCAGCAAATATACTGCCAAGCCAAGGTAAATTAGCACCTTTAGATATATAATACATAGGTCCGCCATGGTGATGACCTTGATCATCTTTAACTCTGTAATGAACAGCTAATATAACCTCAGAATATTTTGTAACCATTCCAAAAAAAGCAGCAAACCACATCCAAAATAAAGCACCAGGTCCTCCTGCTACTATTGCAGTAGTAACCCCAGCAATGTTTCCAGTACCAACAGTACTTGCTAATGCTGTGCTCACCGCTTGAAAAGGGGTAATATTATCATCAGCATCTTGTTTTTTTGCTAAAGAACCAAAAGTATGTTTTACCCATAAAGGTATTTGTGTAATTTGTAAGAAACCAGTTCTAATACTTAGAAATATACCAGTTCCAACCAATAGGGTTAGCATTACAGGTCCCCACACAAAACCGTTAATAATGCCGTTGATTTTTGCTATCATATCAACCATAATAATCTCCTTTTTTTAATTAGTTTATTTAAATTTTGATGTACTCCTTAAAATTATTTTTTATTAAAATATTTATTTATAATTAATCTTTGTAAACTCTCTTAACTCTCTCACCAATACGAACCAATACCTCATGGCTTATACTCTCTATTTTTTTTGCCATAGTATTAGCATTAAGTCTCTCATCATCGCCAAATATTAAAACCTCATCTTCTTCTTTTATATTATCCTCATTTCCTATATCTGCCATTATAATATCCATACATATCTTTCCTATTATAGGATAATATTTACCATTTATTTTTACTTCCCAATTATTAGAAAGTTTTCTTGATAGTCCGTCAGCATATCCTATAGGTATTACAGCTATATTAGTATCTTTATCAGCTTTCCAAGTCATGCCGTAAGAAACTGTTTCATTCTTTTTTATTTTTCTAGTTAAAATAACTTTAGATTTTAAATTTAGTATAGGCTTAAATCCAAAGTCATAGAGCTTCTCTGTATATCCATAAACTACTATACCTGCTCTAACCATATCAAAGTAGGCATTTTTATAATAAAGCAATGCAGCAGAATTTGCAGTATGAGCATTATTTATTTTTATGCCGTTTGTTTTTAATTCATTTAAAACATCACTAAAAATTTTTATTTGATTTTCTGTAAACTCTTTAGATATATCATCAAATCCATCAGAAGCAGCATAATGAGTATTAATTCCTTCTATCTCTAAAGTGCCGTATGATAATATCTTATTAGCCAAGCTTAATACATCTTTAGGTTTTGCTCCCATTCTGTTTAGGCCAGTATCTACTTTGATATGCAGTTTTAACTTTTTATTATGATTCTTCAAAAATCTGTCATAATCATCTAAACATTCAGCATTACTTATAATAGGAGTTAAATCATATCGGCAAACATCTTCTGCTTCATTTTTAAAATGCTGAAACAAAACAATTATTTGTATTTTTACACCAGCCTCTCTTATCTTTACTCCCTCTTCTACAGTAGCAACTCCAAGAGCATCGACATTTAGATTTTCTAATTGCTTTGACATACCTATAATACCATGACCATATGCATTTGCTTTCACTATGGTGAGTAATTTAGTGTTTCCTGTCATAGAACGAATAATTTTTATATTGTTTTGTAATGCTTTTAGATCTATTTCTGCTATATTATATAAGGACATTCTATCTCCTAAGCATACTCAAATTTTAGTATATATTTTTAATTTATTATTGTCAATACATATAATGAGTATTATTGTGAAATATAATATTATTAATAATATAATTAATTTTCAGATAAAAAGTAAAATATAATATAATAATATAATGTTTTTGTGTATTAATAAAACATATCAGGATTTTTAAAGTCTTCTTTTAATATTTCAAGAACTTTATCCTCTTTAGAAAAACCATTTTGTTCAGTATTTGATAATTCTTCTTCTAATTCTTTTATTTCCACATCTATTTTGTTTTCAGTTTCATTTATTTTATTAATATCTATATCATTAGTATCAAATTCTTCTGTATCTAAATTTAATATTATATCATCAGATTTTTCTTCCACGTTATCAACATTTGTAATAAATCCAGACATAAGAGATTGGAATTTGTTAAAACTTTCGCTTAACTTACTAGTAACCATAAAGAACTCATGATTACTTTTAGCAGTTTTTACAGATAATTCATTTAAGAAAGCCATAGTGCTTACAACTTCAGTAGCTCCAACACTATTAGCCTCAATAATCTCAGCAACCTCTTTGTTAATTTGGTCTAGTAATGTAATTTGGCTGTCTACCACATCACCGCTGTTAATCTGCTCGCGTACATTTTCTTTAACACCCATAGTAATGTTATTTAAGTGTTTAATAGTTTCAAGTATATCTCTACCGCCTATTTCAAGCTCACTGTTTGCAGTATTAATTTCTGCAACAACCCTTGAAGTATTTTCAGACATATCAAGTATATTTTCAAGTGATTTTCCACTGTTGTTTGCAAGTTCTACTGTTTCATCTATTCTTTTAGTAATAGTTTTAATGATGTTTGTAATAGTTTTTGTGTTATCTGCGGTATGTTCTGCAAGTAGTCTAATTTCATCAGCAACTACAGAGAAACCTCTACCTTGTTCGCCGGCATGTGCTGCCTCAATAGCTGCGTTCATAGCCAAAAGGTTTGTTTGTTCGGCAATACCCTGAATAACGTTAACTATCTCTTTAATTTGGTCAGAGCTTTCCTCAATACCTCTAACAGCTTCTATCACCTCATCTACCATGTCTCCGCCGTCATGAGCATCTATAAGCAATTTTTTTGAGAATGAGTGTGCTTTACTAATACTTTTAGCTACACTTGTAATGTTTGATATCATCTCTTCTATTGAAGAAGATGTTTGCTCTACAGCAGATGCTTGTTTTTCCATGTTATCGCTTATTTTATAAATTGTCTGTAATAATTCTTCTACAGCAATTGAAGCTGATGAGAATGCATGTTTCTGCTGCTCTGAAGAGTTGGTAACATTCTTAATAGAATTAATAATATTATTTACACTAGCTATATTTTCTGTAATACTAGCACTTTGGTCATTTACCATCTGAGCGTTTGATTCTATTGCTCTATCTATTAATTTTATTTCATTGAATACATTATTACTTTCTGTTTTTAAATTTCCTATAATGTCATCTAAACCATTAAGGAATAAATTGAAGTTGTATACTAATACTCCAATTTCATCATTATTTTTAGAGTATATTCTTTTTCTTAAATCTCCTTTACCACCTATAAGGCCTTTAGCAGATTCTGTAGCTGAATCTATAGGCTTAAATAATTGTCTTATAATATACAAATAAGTAGCTGAAACAACTAAGAATATTATTATAACTATAGATAATATTATAGATATTTCTCTTTCTATAGCAGAACTTTTTATTATACTAGTAAGGTCTTTATAATATACAGCAGAAATATTTAAATCTTTCATGTAATACATTATAACCATAGTTCTATTACCGTTTATATTAAGTATTGGAGTAACATAGAAAGATTTATTATCTAATTGAGATTCAAATTCATTTAGATATTTTATTAAATCAGCAGACTTTCTTCTTAATACAGTATTGGCATTTTCTAACATATTGCCTTGTTCTGAACTTAATAATACTTCTTTTGTATTAAAGTTATAGTATATATATGATAAATCAGAGATAGAAGTATTTGTAATCATATTGCTGTAATAATTATTTATATTAATATCTGATATTATATATCCTGCTTGAATGTCATTTAAAGTTATTGGGTAGTGTGCTGATATATTAATATTATTTCTATCATTAGCTATTATTGATATATAAAAATCTCTTCTTGTAGTATTGTTTTCTAATATAGGGTGTGTAGTTAAACTATCTGCTGTTCTTAGTGTGTAAGCATTATCATTAGATGATGCATTTTTAGTTATACTAATAGAATATGCTAAGTTTGAATCTAAAAACTCTCTATCTATATTTATATAAATTGCTTTATAATTATTTTTTAATACTCTGTCTATATAAGATAATCTATTTTCTATTTCTGTTTTTAAAATATCTCTATTTTGAGTATATCTATTTGAATAAACATTATTTATAACTCTATTATAAATATTTAAATCATTTTTTATACTATTGTTTAATGAATATATATTATCATCTATTTTTATTATTTCGTTTAATGTGTTATTAATATAATTATTGATATATAAATTTTCATTTACATTGATTGAATAGATTAAAAATACCAATACAACAGAAAAGAAAAAGAAATAAATAGTATAGAGGATTTTAGTTGTAATTGGGATATAGAAAGTATTAATATTGGTTTCTAAGTCTAATTTAAGTGTAGCTATTTTGAATGAAAGCAGAGTTAAAGAAACGGCACCTCCATTTATTAATAAACAGGCAATTACAGCTATGATAGATGTATATATAAAAACATCTTTATTTATTATATTATATAATGCTATTTCTAATACTGAAGAGATTATAGAAGTTGCTGTAAAGAGTCTTATAGTTTTTCTAGCTATTTGTATATTTAGACCGTTTTTCCATATATCAAAATATTTTAGTATTGATATTACAGAAAATATAGTTGCTATTATTTTAATACCGAAGAAGGGAATTTTATGACTGTATATAAAAAAGTATAGTATAATATACCATATAGGCAGATTTACTATTATATATGTAAAAATAAGCTGCATTTTTAGAGAGAAAATAATTTTGTGTTGAAATTTATCTACAGCCATACAATAATCCATTCCTTTTAATTATATAATTTTAGATACTATTATACATTATCGTACAATTTTTATCAAAATATTAATTTATACTCTTCCAACCTCATTAACTACTCTTCCTATTAGAGTATCATGTGTTGATATAGTTTTTGAGTTTAATTCATAAGCACGTTGAACTTCTATCATTCTAACCATTTCATTTATAGGGTTTACGTTGCTCATTTCCAAGAATCTTGATAATACTTTAGGTCTGTCTACGCCTTTTTGAGCTATATAAGCAGGACCGCTGATGTCAGTATCTACCCAGAATGATTCTCCTTCTTTTTTGAGGTATCTTTCATTTTCAAAACGAACAATTTTTAAAGTATCAAGTATTTCTTCATCTTCCCATTCATTATCATTAAACTGAACAAAGTCTTCGTTGTCTTGATATCTTCTGTTAATGCTAATTCTTCCTTCTTCATCTATATTGAAATTGTTAGATTTTATTTGTATATAACCATTTTCTCCCATTACTTTATATCCATGTTTTGTAACGAGATAATTATCTTTATCAATTAAAAAGCTTCCGTTTCTAGTATATCTTTCTCCATGAGGTGTTTCTACTGCAAAAAATCCCTTATCACCCAAAGCTATATCAAGCTGATTGCCAGTTTCTCTTAAAGAACCTTGCTCCCACTCTGTAAAAACTTCATTTACTTCTACACCAGTACCAAGTCTTCCAACATAAGGTCTTATATCTGTAGAACCAAGAGGAAATATTACAACTCCATCATCTTCAGTTCTAGCAGCCATCATTTCTGGAAAAGCTTTGAAAGTAGCAGTATCTCTTTTAAAACCAGGTTTATCAACATTAGCCAAATTATTAGCTACAACATCAAGTCTGTATTGTTCTGCTATCATTCCGCTAGCACCTGTATAAACTCCTCTAACCATTTATATATATCCCCCTTTATTTATAATATATCATCTTTTTCTTTTGTTGTTTTTATATTAATTTTGTTTAATTTATTTACAAAGTCTTCGTATCCTCTTTCTATGTGGTATATTCTGTGAAGGTCTGTAACACCGTCTGCTACAGCACCAGCAATAACCAATGCAGCACCGGCACGCAAATCACTAGCCTGTACATCAGCACCAGAAAGTTTATTTCCGCCATTTACAATAATGCTAGGTTCAAATAGTTCTATATCAGCACCCATACGAATTAATTCTGGTACATTGCTGAATCTGTCTGGGTAAATAGTCTCTTTTATCTTGCTTGAACCTTTTATTGTGCATGCTAAAGTTGTAAATATTGCCTGCAAATCTGTTGGAAAGCCTGGATATGGAAGAGTTTCTATTTCAAAAGGCTTTAATTCTTTATTTGAAGCATCTATTTCTATAGTTGATTTTGTAGTTTTTATATCGCAGCCTATAGAAGAAAGCAAATCTAACACATAAGTTAAATGTTCTGGATTAGTATTTTCTAATTTTAATTTTCCTCTTCCAGCAGCAGCCATCGCCAAAAAAGTACCTGTTTCTATTCTGTCTGGTATCACCTCAAACTCTACGCCTTTTAAGTTTTCAACACCTTCTATTGTGAGCGTAGAAGTTCCTATGCCTTCAATTTTTGCCCCCATAGCTTTTAATAATTCTGCTAGGTTTGTACATTCTGGCTCTCTTGCGGCATTTCTTATAATAGTTGTACCTTTAGCCAAAGTAGCAGCCATCATAACATTATCAGTACCCAAAACAGTAGGGCCATTTTTTCCAGATAAGTTTATATCTGCACCTATTAGATTATCTTTTACAGTGGCGTCTATATAGCCGGCGGTGATATCAATCTTAGCACCTAATGCTTCCATTCCTTTCAGATGCAAATCTATTGGTCTTGGACCAAAAGCACAGCCGCCGGGGTAGGAAACCTTACAATGCTTGCGTTTTGCAAGTAATGGTCCAAGCACTATAATAGAGCCTCTCATTTTTTTTACTAGTTTATATGGAGCTTCATCGCTTTTGCCGTTTTGAGATATTATCACAGTGGTGTTGTTTTTAAAATCAACTTTCTTTCCCAATGGTTCTAATATGTTTATTAATACCTGCACATCAACTAAATCTGGTACATTATGAAGTGTTACAGGTTCATCGGTAAGTATTGAAGCTACCAAAAGAGGAAGTGATGCATTTTTAGAACCGGAAATTTTTACAGTTCCATTAATATTTTTAGAGCCTTCTATAGTGTATTTATACATTCTTCCCCCTATTGTTTTATATTATACTATCTTAATTTTTCGGTATAATAGCAAAATGCTTAATTATTTTTTATTATGTAAATAATTAAAAAAATAAAATTAAAGTTTGAAAAAAGCTATTGACATTTAATTAGAGTTATGTTATATTATTTCACAAGTCTAATGCGGGAATAACTCAGTTGGTAGAGTTTCTGCTTGCCATGCAGACTGTCGCGGGTTCGAGTCCCGTTTCCCGCTCATCAGATAACCCTCAATAGAAATTATTCTTTCTGTTGAGGGTTTTTTTAATTTTTTATATAAAGGTTGTATATCAATGGAAATTAAAGATTTTAACTTCGAAACTTCTACAGATGATAAGGATTTAGTTACTCTAAAGGTTGTTGTTTCTAAAGATGCTTATAATAAAGAATTAGAAAAACAAATTGAATATTATAAACCTAAAGTTAATATTAAAGGTTTTAGAATTGGTCATGCTCCTAATAATATTATACTTTCTAGATATAGAGAAGGTTTGGAATCTGCTACTAATGAAGTGATGATTGAAAATGTTTGGAATACTTACAGCGATGAAAAAAATGCTAAATGTATTGCTACTCCTAAATTATCTTATTTAGAAAATAAAGATGATGGTCTTCATCTTACTTATGAATACTATCCTCTTCCTGAGATTGCTTTGCCTGAACTTTCATCTATCTCTTTAGAGAAAAATAAATATAATATAGATGATGAGGCTATAGAAAAAGCATATAAATTATCTTTACAGAGATTTTCTCCTTTTGAAGAGAGCGAATTAAAATCTGAACTTGGCGATAAAGTATATGTAAAAATTGAGTTTGATGATGAAGAAAATAAAAAATATAATAAAGAATTAACTCTTATAGCTACAGATAATGAAAATGAAACTATATTTGCTAAAAATGCTGTAGATGTTAAAAAAGGCGATAAAAAACTTTTAACTACTTTTGTTAATGGCAGAGAAGCTACTTTAATCATGGAAGTTTTAAAAGTAGAAAAGCCAAATATTAAAGATGATTCTAAAGAAGAAGAAGTAAAAAAAGTAAAAGAAGGATTAAAAGATCATTTAGCTAAAAGAGCTGAAGCTAGAGCAGATTCTGAGCTTATAAATGATTCTATATTTAATAAAATGTTAGAACTTGTAAAAGTAGATATACCTAAAGGCTATTATGAAATGGAATTAAATAGAGCTTTAGAAGACTTTGAAAGACAAGTTTCTGGAAATGGAATGACTAAAACAGACTTCCTAATTTCTGTTGGTAAAAAAGAAGATGATATCAAAAAAGAATATGAGGAGAATGTAAAAAAACAAATTAGTTTTGACTTGATTATGGCTAAACTTGCTGATGTTTATAAAGATTCTCTTAACATAAATGAAGATAAAGCTAAAGAATATGCTAACAGACTTTATCAATATCAAAGCTATTTAGGATTATCAAAAAGACCTAAAGAAGAGCAGCAAGACATTATTAATCATATAATGAAAGAGGCAGAAAACAGAGCTGTATCAGAAGCTATATTAGATTATATAAAAGAGCATATTAATATTACAGAAAAAGATGCTGGAAGATTTGTTGCTAATGAAAATGATCTTTGGGCTGGTTATTAATTTTTAGATAATTTAAAAAGGGTTTATGATGTATAAATTTGATAGAGTTGATAAAAAATATATAGAAAAAAGTTATATGACTATACCTTATGTTATAGAACAAACAAGCAGAGGCGAGCGTTCTTATGACATTTACTCAAGACTTTTAAAAGACAGAATTATATTCTTGGGTGGAGAGATTAATGATGATGTTGCCAATGTTGTAATAGCTCAGTTGTTATTTTTGGAATCTGCTGACCCTGAAAAAGACATTTCTTTATATATAAATAGCCCAGGAGGAGTTGTTACTGCTGCTTTGGGTATGTATGACACTATGCAATATGTAAAGCCTGATGTTGCTACTTTATGTGTTGGTCAGGCTGCTTCTGCAGGTGCTTTGCTTCTTGCAGGCGGTGCTAGCGGCAAAAGATTTGCTACTGTAAACTCAAGAATTATGATACACCAACCTTCAGGCGGTTCAAGAGGTATGGTTACTGATATGGAAATACAATTAAGAGAAACTATCAGACTAAAAGCTATATTAAATGACATATTTGTTAAGCATACTGGTCAGGAACTTAAAAAACTTGAAGCTGATATGGATAGAGACTATTTCATGAGTGCTGAAGAAGCTAAAGAATACGGCATTATAGATAAAGTTTTCTCAAGCAGAGAGTAATTAATATTAAGTTTTTTATAATATTAGAATTTATAATATTAGAATTTTAAAATAATAATTTAAAACCTTTTATAATTATATATTCTCCATTAGTTCTAATATGATACCATCAGGGTCTCTAAAATATAAAGCTTTACTCTTACCAAATCCGTAATTTTCAAAGTCAAAATATTGAGGCTCTGATAAACATTCTACATTGTTTTTTATTAGATGTTTATACATTTCATCTATATTCTCAACTCTAAAACAAATCTCAGAAATAGATATTTTGTTTAATTGAGAAGTATCTTTTTTAGCTTCTTCATTTATAAATTGCAAAAGCTCTATTGGAGGAGCTATTATATTATCGCTTCCATTAAGGTATGCTATTTTTACTTTTACTCCTTTCATATTAAATAATAAATCTGTTTCTTTGCCTTCCATCATAGCTTCGCCTTTAAAAGTTAGCCCTAATATGTCTTTGTAAAAATGTATAGATTTTTCCATATTGCTTACTGTGATGCCTATATGCATTACTTCTCTAATCATTAATAATACTCCGTTTGTTATTTTCTAATATAAATTATAACAAATTTATTTATATATTCCATAATCTAAATTTTGATGTATGTAATATTGACAATAATTAATTTTTTTGTACTATATTATAATACAATAAAATTATAAGGATAATAATATAAATAAAAAAAGATTAGACAATAAAGTAAAGTTTAAAGATTATGAAGCATATATTTCCATTTGCGGTGCAGAGGATAAAAATCTTCAAGTTTTAGAGAATAAATTTAATGTTTCAATATATCCAAAGGGAAATGAATTAACTATAGATGGTAGCTATTCAAATATAGAAGACACTCTAAAGGTAATATATATACTTAAAGACATGTATATTTCTAATACTGAAATTTCTTTAGAAAAGGTTATTAATATATCTGATAATATATTTAAAGAGCGTGAGAGTTCTTTAATTAATATGCGTATAAAGCTGCCGTATCTCGGAAGAAACATAGAGATGAAAACTATTTCTCAGGGTGAATATTTAGAGAAGATGATTTTTAATGATATAGTTTTTTCTACTGGTGCTGCTGGTACGGGTAAAACATTTTTATCTGTTGCCTATGGTATAAGTTTGCTTGCAGAAAATAAGATTGAGCGTATGATAATAACAAGACCTGTTGTTGAGGCGGGTGAGAGTTTAGGATATTTGCCTGGTGATTTTAAAGAAAAGATTTCTCCGTATATGAGACCTGTATATGACGCCTTGTATAGTCTTTTGTCTAGTGATATAATATTAAAATACACAGAAGAGAACAAAATAGAAGTAGCTCCTTTAGCTTATATGAGAGGAAGAACTTTAAGCAGGGCTTTTATAATACTTGATGAGGCACAGAACACTACAGTTGCTCAGATGAAGATGTTTTTAAGTAGGATTGGTGAAAAGTCTAAGGCTGTTATTACTGGGGATATTACTCAAAGTGATTTGCCTAAGAATGTAAAATCTGGTTTGGAGCATTCTATTAAAATATTAAAAAATATAGAAGGCATAGCTTTTCATCATTTTGATAAAAAAGATGTGATAAGGCATAGGTTAGTTTCTAAAATATTAGAAGCCTATGATAATGCTGATAATACAAATGTGTAAAATTAATGGATAAAAATTATTATGAACACGAATAAAAAAATTATAAAATCTATAATTAATAAAACTCTTAATATGGAGAGGATATTTCAATTATTAATAGCATTGATTTTGTATATAATAACATTATTATTAGTGTTTCCAAATTATATGCAAAAAATTACAATACCGTCTATTGGCGAAACTGTAAAAGAACCATTGATTGCTAAAAACAATATAAAATATAAAAATATAGAAGAGACTCAAAGATTAATAGCATATTTGCAAGCGAATGTAAGACCTATATTTGAAATGCCTGAGAGCATAGAAAAAGAGTCTTTATCAAAAGTTAGCAATATGTTTAATTTTATTAAAAGCTTTGATACTAATAATGTTTCTTTTGATGAGATGTATGATGCTGTAATATCTGAATATAATCTAAATATTAATAAGACAATTTTTTCTAATGCTATTATTAATAGAGATACTGTTGGATATGAGGCTAAGGTTGTAGATACGCTTAAGAGTTTATTTGATGTTGGTATAATATCTAGAAGAAATTTAACACCTGAAACTTTAAGATTAATTCTTAATAATGGAATATTTATTTATAAGTATAATGATTATGTTGTTGAAGAGAGAATAGCTGCAAAAAACAGAATATTCTTTTTAGAGAATTTAAAAAATGAAATTAGCTCTATTTTGGGAAATAGATATAATGATTTAAATGTATTTCATATCAATACAATATCTTCCATAATCAATGTATTTTTAGTAGATAATTTAATTTATAATTCTGAAAAAACTCAAGAAGAGATAAACAAAATTCCATTATCTGTAGAGCCTATATATACAACAATAAAAGCAGGATTTCCTATTTTAGAAGAAGGTGAAAGGGTTACAGAGGATAAGGTTAATCTTTTAAAATATATATTAGATAATAGCAGTTTTCTTGAGTATAATATTAAAACTCTAATAGGTCAGGCTTTATTTATATTGATGTTATTTGCTTTTGTGGGATACATTATATTTAAATATAATATAGACTTTTATACTAACTTTAAGAATTTTATTTTATTCTCGCTTGAATATTTGCTTATTATGTCTATAGCGTATTTTATAAGCAACTATGTATCGGATAAACTTATCAATATACCATTTTATATATACACTTTCATACCAATGTTTTCTATGCTTAATACTTTACTTGGGGCAAGAAGAGGAATTTCTGCTATTGTAACTGTATGTATTACTCTTTTAGCTGCCAATATGGTGCAGGCTGATGTATATGAGTTTTTCTCACTCTTTGTAATATCAATGATAACTTCTGTTTCTACAAAGAAAATTAATAACAGAAATGGAGTTTTATGGCTAGGCATTCAGATAGGAGTATGTTTGAGCATAGTATCATTAGTTAATGTATTTATTAAAGATAATTTTGATTTTAACCATATGATTTTTGTATTTGCTTTTGCAAGCGGTTTAATACAGGCAATACTTGTTATGATTATTCTTCCTATTTGTGAGTATTTACTTGAGACTGCTACTATATTTAGACTTCAGGAATTGGCAGACTTGAACAATCCTCTTTTAAGACAGCTTCAAATTAATGCTCCTGGTACTTATCACCATTCTATTAATATGGCTAATTTAGTAGAAACTATAGCTGATGAGATTGGAGAAGATGGAAGATTAGCCTGCGTATCTGCATACTATCATGATATAGGTAAAATAGAAAATCCATTATACTTTATAGAAAACACAAATAAAGATGATAACAGACATAATAAATTAAAACCTACTTTATCTGCTGCAATAGTAAAATCGCATGTTCGTTTTGGTGTGGAGATAGCAAGGAAATATAGGCTTCCAAAAGAGATAATAGCTGCCATAAAAGAACATCATGGAACAAGTTTAATAAAATATTTTTATGCAGATGCTCTAAAAGAAGACCCTGATATAGATGTAAGCTTGTTTACTTATGGAGGACCAAAACCTCAATCAAAAATTACAGCTATTTTAATGATATTAGACTCAATAGAAGCAGCAAGCAGAACAATAAATAACCCTACCAAAGAAAAATTATCTTCGCTTATAGATAATATAGTAAAAAGCAAAATGGCAGAAGGTGAATTAAATGACAGCGGACTTACATTACAAGATATTGAAACTATTAAAAGAATAAGCTTACAGAAGATTTTAATATCATTGCATGAGAGAATAAAATATCCAGAGCTTCCAAAAGATATAGGCAAAGAAAATAAAGATAAAAATGAAAATACTGAAAAAAATACAAAAATAGATACTAAAAAAGTTTCAAAAACAAAAGAAAGATTTATTAAAAATATCAATTCAAAAAAAGAAGCTCTTAATAAAGATAAAGTAAAGAAATAGTATGAAGAATGTTAATGTTTTTAACAATACTGATTATGATATTAATCTCAATATTTATAGATATTTTTTAAGTCATGCTGTAAAAGCTGCTAATATTGATGGTGAAGTAAATCTGGTTTTTTCTAATGATGATTATATAAGAGGATTAAACAAACAATTTAGAAATAAAGATAAAGCAACCGATGTATTAACTTTTCCTATGGGAGAAGCTAATGAAGGGGGGGACATTGTTATTTCTTATGAGTGGGTTTTGGATAGATATAGCGAAGATAAAATAAAGATGACTGTTATAAAATTAATAGTTCATTCTATACTTCATTTGCAAGGTATACATCATAATTATACAGAAAAATCTCTTAAAAAAAATTATAAAAGAATGAGAGAATTATATAAAAAAATACTTGAACATATAAAAGGGAATTATAATAATGCCAATAAAAAAGATATTAAAAAAGATAGTTAAAAAAAATAAAGATAATTATAACGATAAAAGTCATTATATTAATTTAAGTTTATTAACAGAAGAAGAAAGAGAGATTGTAATAAATACTATTGAGCTTAAAAGCAAAAATGTAAAAGATATAATGATACCGAGAGTTGATGTAAATATGCTTCATATAGATACAAGCTATGAGAAGGTAATTAAAGCTTTTAACAGAGATAGAAACTCTAGGATACCTGTTTATAAAGATGGTATAGATGATATTGTAGGTGTGCTTTATGTTAAGGATTTGGTTGATATAGATGAAAAAACTTTTAATCTAAAAAAGATAATACATAAGCCTTTTTTTGTTCCTATATCTATTTCGCTTATGGAGCTTTTGAAAAATTTTAGAACTAAGCAGATTCATATTGCTATGGTTGTTGATGAGTATGGCGGATTTTCTGGTATTGTGAGTATGGAAGATGTACTTGAGGAGATTGTGGGAGATATTAGAGATGAGTTTGATGAAGATGATGATGAGGAAGTGAAGAGTAATGATGACGGAAGTTTTTTAGTTGATGCTAGAATGAGAATAGAAGAGATTAATAAATATGGAATAATTCCTGATATACCAGATGATGCTGCTGATACTGTGGGAGGATTTTTATTTTCTTATCTTGGAAGGCTTCCAAAGAGAAATGAGGCTATTAAATATAATGGTTATTCTTTTACTGTTGTTGGAAAGAGCGGAAATATTGTTACAAAGATTAGAATAGAAAAACTAAATAATACTAATGAAGAGGCAGAAGAAGAAAATAAAGAAGATGAAGATAATATAGAAAATGATGATATATAAAACAACATTTTTTAATAAATAAAAAACTATAACAAAAATATAGTATTAGTAATTATATTATTCAGATATTATTCTTTAGGTATTGATGTTGGATATTCTCCGTTAAAACAACCTATACAATAATTAGTTCCGCCTAAAGCTTTAAGCATATCTTCTATAGATAAATATTCTAAAGTATCAGCATTAATTTCTTTGCGAATCTCTTCTACAGAGAGTTTTGCTCCTATAAGTTCTTTTTTAGAAGATATATCTACACCATAGTAGCAAGGGTTTTTTATAACAGGTGAAGCTGACCTAAAATGCACTTCTTTAGCACCTGCTTTTCTCACTATATCAATAAGTATTTTACTTGTAGTACCTCTTACGAGTGAATCATCTATTAATATAACTTTTTTACCGTCTATTAAATGCTTTAGAGGATTGAATTTTAATTTAACAGTTTCTTCTCTGCTTGACTGCTCCGGCATAATAAATGTTCTTCCAATATATCTGTTTTTAACCAAACCAATGCTATAAGGAATACCGCTTTCTTTTGCAAATCCCAATGCGGCAATAGTTCCAGAGTCTTGTACACCTATTACAATATCAGCATCTACTGTATTTTTTTTGGCAAGTAAAACACCTGTTTGAAATCTTACATTATACACGTTAATTCCGTCTATATTGCTTTCAGGTCTTGCAAAATATATATGCTCAAATGCACAAGGATAGTTTTTTAATTGGGTATTTTTATATTTTATAGATTGAATACCATTATCATCTATAATCACCATTTCGCCTGCTTCTATATCGCGTACAAATTTAGCTCCCACAGCATCTAAAGCACAAGATTCAGAAGCTAAAAAATAATCTCCATTAGAATTAGTTCCTAATGATAAAGGACGTATACCATGAGGGTCTCTAACTCCAATTAACTTTCCATCTACCACTATAACCAAAGCAAAAGCTCCCTCAATTATATTGATAGTCTCTTTTATTCCATCTATAAAATTATTTACAGTTTTTCTTGCTATTAATTTTATTATAACTTCGCTGTCTGAAGTAGCATTGAATGTAGCACCTTCTTGTTCTAATTTATCTCTCAATTGATATGCATTAGTAAGGTTGCCGTTATGTGCTATAGCTATTTGACCTAATCTAAATAAGTTTTCAAGAGGTTGAGCATTTTCTATTTTGCTTGCTCCTGTAGTAGAATATCTTACATGTCCTATAGCAATATTTCCTTCTGTTTCTTTTGGTATGTTACTAGAAAATAAATCTGAAACAAGTCCCATAGATTTATAAGTAAATAAATGTTTATAATTTGATACAGTTATTCCAGCACTTTCCTGACCTCTATGCTGAAGAGCGTATAGTGCATAGTTAAGAGTTTTTAATATGTCTTTTTTTATTTCTTTTGAGTATATTCCAAATACTCCGCATTCTTCTTTAGGTTTGTCGCATTTAAAAAATTCATTCATATATTTTAACCAATTTTTTATTTTTTTGATTTGTATATATTATAATTAATTAGTGTTTTACACAATAGAGTTATTGAAGAATTTTATTGTTATTTAATTAGTTTCAGTTTGTTTATTTATGGTGGTTTGAGGAACTTTTACTCTTTCCTCTCTTTCATTTAATGTTGTTATAGTTGTTCCTTCTATAGTAGCTTTGGTATTATCTTCAAATATAATCATATAATTAAATACTGTACTAGAGTTTTCTTGATAAGATGTGATGTATGATATTGTATAGTAGTGTACGTTGTTTTTTATATCTTTATATATATTTGATGCCGGTATGGAATCGTTATCTATAGATATTGAGCCGTCTTCATTAATAGTTACGATTATATCTCTTTCGTTAGTGTTATCTTCTGTAGTTTCTTCTCCGCCAGGAGGAGGCTGTATTGGTATGTCTGGTATATTTGTATTATTATCTTCTTCTATGACTTTTCCAGTCCAAGTGCCTGCAAATCTATTATCTACACCAGTGCCGGTAATGTTTTCTAATTTACAGCTAATTAGTATTGATGTAAGAATAATAAGTTTTAATATGTTTTTCATAATTTATATTAATATCGACTTTTTTTATTTAATTTTTTATATTTACATAATTTTAATTGGTTCTTAATAATTAAAATATATAAAAAAATTGTTTAATATGTTAGATAATATTTTTAAAAGATGAAAAAAATATTTCAAGCAATATCAGTTAGTATGAATTTATCTAAAAGTTATTGACATTTTTATGTTTTTGTCGTAAAATAGCTATGCATAAATTATTGATTTATTGGTATTTTTAAATGTTTGATAATTTAACAAAATCTATATCTAACGTGTTCTCCAAATTACGCGATAAAAAAGTATTATCTGAGAAAGATATAGAAGATACCCTCATAGGCATTAAAGAAGCTCTATTATCAGCAGACGTATCTCTAGAAGCAGCTGATAAATTTTTGGAAGAAGCAAAAAAAAGAGCTATAGGTAAAGAAAGATTAGAAAATGTAGACCCCGCTAATCAATTCGTAGCCGATGTACATGATACATTAGTTTCTATGATAGGCGAAGGTGAAAGCGGTCTTAAATTAGAACCTGTAGAAAAAACAACAGTTACACTTCTATTCGGTTTGCAAGGTTCTGGTAAAACAACAACTTCTGCTAAATTAGCAAAATACTATAAAGATAAAAGAAGAGTCTTTCTCGTTGGTCTTGACGTACACAGACCTGCAGCTATGGAGCAATTAGCAGTATTAGCTAAAGAGGTTGGTGTTCCTTGTCATATAGATACAAAAGAGAAAAAGCCTTATAAGATATTAAAAAGAGCTATGTCTATCGCTAAAAAAGAGCAGTACAATATGATTATTGTAGATACTGCAGGACGTTTAGAGATAGATGAAGAGATGATGCTTGAACTTAGAAGAGTTGTTAATTCTGTTGATGTTACAGAAAAATTACTCGTTGTTGACTCTACAGCAGGTCAAAGTGTATTTGATGTTGCTAAAAGTTTTCAAAGCAATATTGGCATAAATGGTGTAATACTTACTAAATTCGATTCTGGTGTTAGAGGCGGTGCTGCTTTATCACTTCGTTATGCAACAGGTTCTTCAGTTAAATTTATAGGTACTGGTGAACATTTAGAAGATATAGATGTATTTGATGCAAAAAGAGTTGCAGGTCAAATACTTGGCATGGGTGATATAGTAAAACTTGTTGAGAAGGCTCGTGCTGCTATAAGTGAAAAAGAAGCTCAGGAAATGCTTCAAAAAGTTATAGAAAATAATTTCGATTATAATGACTTTTTGAAACAAATTGATGCTACAACTAAAATGGGCGGTATATCTAAAATGACTTCTATGATACCAGGAATGGCTAATGTAGATAATGAATTAATAAGCAGAGAAGAGCAGAAGTTTGTAAAATATAAAGCTATTATACAATCGATGACTAAAAAAGAGCGTTTGGCATTATTTCCTTTGAACAATTCAAGAAAGATGCGTATAGCTAATGGTAGTGGTCAGAGTATTTATGATGTAAATCAGTTGATAAAACAATTTACAATGATGAAAAATATGATGGGCAGTACTAAAAAAATGAATAAATTGGCAAAATCCCTAGAGGGCATAGGTATGTCTATAGAAGATTTAAATAAATTAATGTAATAATTTGGAGGAAAGAAAGGTGGTAAAATTAAGATTAAAACGTATAGGTCGCAAACATGAACCTCATTATCGTGTAGTGGCAACAGATTCTCGTTTTCCACGCGATGGTCGTTTTATAGAGGAGTTGGGTTGGTTTAATCCTAAGGCTAAAGATGTTTTATACAAATTAGATTTAGAGAACATAAAGAAATGGCTCTCTAATGGTGCACAGCCTACTTATGCAGTTAAAAGCATTCTTATAAAAGAAGGTCTAATGGAAAAAGATAAAGGCGCACCGCTTGACAGAAAGCAAAGAAGAGCATTAAAAAATCCTGAGAAAAGACGTAAGAATCGTACACAAGCTAAGCCGGAAGTAACAACAGAAGAAAGTAACACTGAGGCTTAATTATATATTATAATAAAAGGAGTGTGCTATGACGGAAGAAAAAGAGCTTATTGAGTACCTAGCTAAAAAGCTAGTTGATGAGCCTGATGGGGTTAGTGTTAAAGTAATCGAAGGTGAAAAAAGTACTATTCTCGAACTAAAGGTTAATCAAAGCGACATAGGTAAAATAATAGGTAAGAGAGGTCGTATAGCTCATGCTTTACGAACTATTCTTTTTGCTGCTTCTATGAAAAGCGGTAAACGTGTTATGCTTGAGATTATTGACAATTGAAGATTTTTTATTCAACTATCACTAGTGTGCATGGCTTAAATGGAGAGGTGGAGTGTACTTTTATTGATAAAAGTTATTTTGCCTCTCTTCCTATTTTAAATAATAATACTAATATATATATTGATAATCAAGAATATAAAATAATAAACATCAAGAAAAAAAATAAATCTTTTGTTTTCAAATTAGAAAAAATAGACAATATTGATGATGCTAAAACCTTAATAGGCAAGGATATTTATATTGACTATGATAATCTTCCTTCTTTAGATGATAATAGTTTTTATGAGGCTGAAATTATAGGCTATAATGTAATAGATTCTAATGGTAAGCTTTATGGAAAGGTAGTAGATTTATATTCTTTGCCTTCCAATTATGTTTTTGTTATTTCTTTAGAAGATAGCAAAGAGGAAGTTTCTATACCGTTTGTTGGGGCTTATTTTGGTAAAATAGATAAAACTAATAGAGTTTTGGAGATTATAGAGAAACCTATAGTTGATGAAGAGTGAATTTTTAAGTTTTTTTATTTTTATTATTGCAGGGCTTTGCCCCCTGCGAAGCGTGCCCGGAGGGTACACCCCCCCAGTTCTTTTGCCGACGCTCTGCGTGCCGTAGGCAAGGCACCTACTCGGTATTGGTATAAAAGAACCTTATATCCTTCGGATACGCTTCGCGAAGAACTGCATTTTTATTATAAATTTTATAATTTAATTGTACATTAAAAGGCACTCCCCCGCACGACTAAGAAGTTATAATTAAAGCATAGCATTACCGTGCGGCAAGGTGGTACAGCTCGTACGCGGGAAAAAGGTGAATAAAAATCTATATCAAAAAATATAATTGTTTATCGTATACTAAAAAACTCACATATTTAGAAAAATACATAAATTGACAAAACTATTTCTTTGAGTATATTTATAATATAAGATTAATTATTGTTAGATTATTAAAAAAATTTGCATTAGAATAGAATATATATTAAAATATATAGTAATACTTTGTTTAAAGAGGATAGTATATGTTTAAAGGCACTACTATATGTGCGGTATGCAGAGATGGTGTTACTGCTATAGCTGGAGACGGACAGGTTACTTTAGGTGAGACTGTGATGAAGCCTAATGCTGTTAAATTAAGAAAATTATACGGTGGTAAGGTAATATCGGGTTTTGCCGGTTCTACTGCCGATGCTTTTACATTGTTTGAAAAGTTTGAAAAGAAGCTTCAGGAGTTTTCGGGTGATTTGACTCGTGCTGCTGTTGAGCTTGCCCGTGAGTGGAGAACTGATAAAATGCTTAGAAATTTACAGGCACTTATTATAGTGGCTAGCAAAGAGAAAATGCTTCTTTTATCTGGTAATGGAGATGTTATAGAGAGTGAGAATAATATACTTGCTATTGGAAGCGGCGGACAATATGCTAAGGCTGCTGCTATGGCTTTGAGTGAAAACACTAATCTTTCTGCTAAAGAGATAGCTAGAAAGTCTTTGGAAATTGCTTCACAAATATGTATATATACCAATAGTAATATTTCTTTGGAGGTAATAGAATAAATTATGTCATTTGATGCTAAATTAGAAAGTGAGCTTACACCTAGAAGAATTGTTGAAGCTTTGGATCAATATATAATAGGTCAAACTGAGGCTAAACGTTCTGTGGCTATAGCTTTAAGAAATAGATATAGAAGACGTCATTTACCTGAGGAGTTAAAAGATGAAGTTGCTCCTAAAAATATTATATTAATAGGACCTACTGGGGTTGGTAAGACTGAGATTGCGAGAAGGCTTGCTAAATTAGTTAATGCTCCTTTTATTAAAGTTGAGGCTACTAAATATACTGAAGTTGGATATGTTGGAAGAGATGTTGAGAGCATGGTTAGAGATTTAGTTAATGCGGCTATATTTGAGCTTAAAACTTCTATGATGAAAGAGGTTGAAAAAGAGGCTACTGATATTGCTTTGGATAAACTTGCTAAACTTTTACTTCCATCTGTAAAAAAAGAAGATAATGAAATAATATCTGATGAAGAGGCTGAAAAGAAAAAGAATGCCAAAGAACAAATAAAAAAACGCATAGCTAATGGGGACTTTGATGAGAGCTATGTTGAAATAAAAATATCATCTAATCAGGGCAGAATGTTTGGTATCATACCTGGAATGGGATTTGAAGAAAATGATATGATTCAATCTATGGTTGGAAGCATTATGCCTCAAAATAAAAAAAATAAAAAATTAAGAGTAAAAGAGGCTAAGAAATATCTTATAAATGAGGCATCTGAAAGTTTAATAGATATGGAGAAAGTTACTTCTGATGCTTTATCTTTAGCTGAAAATATGGGTATAATATTTTTAGATGAGATAGACAAAATTGCTAGCGGAAATAAAACAGACAGTGCAGATGTAGCACGTCATGGTGTACAGAGAGATTTGCTTCCTATAGTTGAAGGTACAACAGTTAATACTAAATATGGTCCTATAAAAACTGACCATATACTTTTTATAGCGGCTGGTGCTTTTCATGTTAATAAGCCTTCTGATTTGATACCGGAATTGCAGGGAAGATTTCCTATTAGAGTTGAATTAAAAGCTTTATCAAAAGAAGATTTTAAAGATATACTTATTAATCCTAAGAATGCTATTACTAAACAGTATCAGGAATTACTTAAAACTGAGGGTGTTACTATAGAGTTTGAAGATGAGGCTTTAGAGAAAATAGCTGATTTGGCTTATAATATTAATACTAATGTTGAAAATATTGGAGCTAGAAGACTTTATACTATTATGGAAAAAGTTTTTGAAGAGATTTCTTTTAGTGCAGATGAACATAGCGGAGAATTTATAAAAATAACTTCCGATAATGTTAAGGAGGCTGTAAAAGATATAGAAGAAAATAGGGATATTAGCAGATATATATTATAATAATTGTTGATTATATATATTATAATTAGGAGGGAATGAGATTTATGAACGATACTGAAAAAAATATTGATGTTGTAGAAGAAGAGAATGATTCTGAGTTGTTTATAAAATGGCGTCCTATATATGAGACTAAGCATAAAATCATAGATAGCCAGCATAAAGAACTTGTAAACATCATTAATGAACTTTATTTAAGTACTATTAATAATAGCAATGATACTAATGGTGCTTTTATTAAGGCAGTTAAGAAGTGTATTGATTATACGCAATATCATTTTAAGACAGAAGAAAAGATTATGGATTTAATCAATTATTCTGATGCTGAAAATCATAAAGCTATGCATAAAAACTTTTGTATGGAATTGGTTAATCAAATTAGAAAATACGAAGAGGGTCAGCCTTTTGTTGCTAATAAATTTTTAAAATATTTAAAAGATTGGCTGTTGGAGCATATTGCTTTTAGAGATAAGGTTTTTGTAGATGAAGTAATAACTTATTTGAAAAAAAATAATATATAAAATACTTAATAATATTAAACTATTTAATTTAAAAATAGTTTAATATTTGAATTATTAGTTTAGATTAAATCTATACTGCAAAGCTTCTGTTATATGTGAGGTTTCTATTACTTCTTTATTTTCTATATCAGCTATAGTTCTTGAAACTTTAAGTATTTTGTTATAGCTTCTTGCACTCATTGAAAACTTTTGCATGGCCATATTTAATATATTTTTAGCTTTGCTGTCTAATATACAAAACTTCTCAATATCTTTTATTCCCATAGACGAGTTTGAAAATATTTTAACTCCATTTTCTCTAAAGCGTTTTTCCTGTATTTTTCTTGCATCAGTAACTATTTTACGCATAGAAGAAGAACTCTCTCCATCTGCTTTTGAAATCATTTTATCATAATCTATACCGCGTACTTCTATTGATATATCTATTCTATCTAGTATAGGACCTGATAATTTAGCAATATATTTTTTTCTTGCCATTTCAGAGCATCTGCATGTGTGTTTTTCATCTCCATAATAACCGCAAGGGCAAGGGTTCATAGCAGCAACCAAAGTAAAATTAGCAGGAAAAGAAATACTTCCGTTAGCCCTGCTTATTGTAATAGTTTTCTCTTCCATAGGTTCTCTTAATGTTTGAAGTGCTGAGCTTTGAAACTCCACAAACTCATCAAGAAACAATACTCCATTATGAGCCAAAGTAATCTCCCCTGCTTTTATATTTCTGCCTCCTCCAACTAAACTTACATGAGAGGAAGTATGATGTGGTATTCTAAATGGGCGTTTTTTTACTATTGGCATATTTTTTGAAAGCAGTCCGTATGATGAATATATTTTTGTTACCTCAATAGCCTCTTCAAAAGTAAGCGGAGGTAGTATTGTGGGTATTCTTTTTGCTATCAAAGTTTTTCCGCAGCCGGGGGATCCTATCATTATAAAGTTGTGCCCGCCAGCAGCAGCTATCATTGCAGCACGTTTTGCATATTCCTGACCCTTTACTTCAGAAAAATCTACTGTCTCATTATTGTCTGATGTAAAATTAAAATTACCTTTAGATATTATAGCTTCTTTTTTACCTTCAGAAACATCCATTGCTTCTTTAAGTGTTTTTACAGGGTATAAATTAAGTCCTTCAATAATATTAGCTTCTTCCATATTGTTAAAAGGTATAATTGCGTTTTTTATTCCCAATTCTTTGGCATTTAAAAGCATAGAGAATATTCCTTTTACCTCTCTCACACTTCCGTCTAATGCTAATTCACCAAGTATTATAGTGTTATTCATAAAATCAGAAAAAAACAACTGAGCACTAGATGATAGTATACCCAAAGCAAAAGCTAAATCATACATGCTTCCTGATTTTTTTATATCTGCTGGTGCTAAATTTATGGTTATTCTCTTTGGCGGGAAAAATCTGTCGCTGTTATTTATTGCAGCAATTACTCTCTCTTTTGCCTCATTAACTGCCTGGTCTGGAAGCCCCACAACATCAAACTTAGGCAAGCCTTCAGATATATTTACTTCTATAGTTATTGGTATGCCTTCTATACCGTAAAGAGCTTCTGAATATATTTTGGTATGCATAAAACATTACTCCAAATTAATATTTTATGCATATAGTTAAACAAAGTTTTTATAATTTTAAGCCTTAATTTTATATTATTTTTTAATTAATTTATTTCTTTGTCATAGTGCTTCTGTAATATACAGGTGTTTGATTGTTATCATCTGTAAAACTCACCTCAACAACAACATTTGCAGTAAAATTATCAGCATTAAATGTAGATATTGTTTTATAAGAGATATAATCATCAATTACAGTGAACTCTAAAGTGTTTTCTTTTTGTATAATTATTTTGTCAAAAGATAAGCTAGGTTCCGGATAGCTAGAGCCTGATATATATACATCTATAGAAGCATCATTTTTTATTACAAATTTCCAAGGCAAGTATTCAATAGTGTTATCTGATTTTAGTTCTCCGCTCCAAGTGCCTTCATGTTTTATAATATCTTCTTTATTATTATTTATTTCTGTATTAGTTTCGTTAGTATTTGTTTCATTAGATGATGAGGCAGAGCTGTATTCTACTCCTGTTGTTTTTTTATTGCTGCAGCTTAATAACAATACTGATGCTGTCATAATAATTAACAGTAGTTTTTTGTTCATTTATATTATCCTTATTATGTATTTTACTAAAACAATATTATATATATAAATATCTAATATAATATAAAAAAATATATAAATAGTGTTGCAAAATTATTAGCTATAATAATTAAATAATATGTTAAACTATTTTTAATTTATTTCGTATATTATAGTATACTTTAATTTTTGGGATAAAAAATTATGACAAGAAATATTACATTAATTATATTATTTTTATTTGCTTTAAATCTCTATCCTATTGCTACATCAAAGCAATACGATAATTGGAAGGTAAAAACAATTGTATATGACGGAACAGATAAAAAAACTGTTACAATGTCTTTAAATCTTGATGAAAAGCTAGAAGTATATATAGCATCAAGACAAGAACAATTAAACATCACAATTACTTGGTATAAAGATAAAATTAATAATGATGATGCTGTAATATCATATTATTTTGACAATAAACAAACAACAGAAATAGAACCAATAGTTCGTTCAGAAAAAAATAATTTTGATATACTTTACACTATTTCTCCGTCATTTGGAATAGTTCAGGAAGATGAAATAATTAACTTTTTTAGAGATTTAATTAATCATACTACTATGACAATAAAACCTTATAGAGAATCAAAAAATGTATATAATATAGATTTAAAAGGCATAAAAGAGGCAATAGAATATACAGATTTCTCTAACACTCTTTTTGATAAATATAAAACTAGTATTTTAAAATAACTTGACTTTTTTGTTTGCTGTATTATAATTGATTCTAAATTATGGAGTTATTTTATGATTAATTGTTTTTCTAATATAAAAATACTCTCTTTCTTTCAAGTATTAATCAGGCGTTAAGCCTACCTGTCTATTATAATCAAAAAAACACATTTTATTAATAAAAAAATATGTTAATATTATATATTTTATACATGTAAAAAAAATTTAGGAGATAAAAAATGTTTAAAAAAATAATAATTACTACATCAATACTTTTAATATCTTTAGTTGCTTTTATGAGCTGTTCTGCAAAAGAAAATAAACTTTATGTGGGCACTAATGCTGAATTTGAACCTTTTGAATATAGAGACGGCGAAAACATTGTTGGTTTTGATATAGATTTAATCAACGAAATAGCTAAAATAATGAAGCAAGATATTGAAGTTGTAGACATGGCTTTTGACGGACTTCTTCCTGCTTTACAATCTAAAAAGATAGATATAATTATTGCTGGTATGACTGCAGATGAAGATAGAAAGAAGTTTGTTAATTTTACAGACCCTTATTATAGCACTCAGCAATCTATACTAGTTCATAAAGATAATAAAGATATTTATAGCTTTGATAATTTAGAAGGCAAAAATGTTGGTGTTGTATTAGGTTTTACAGGAGACTTAATTGTAAGTGCAATGTCTAATGTAAATGCTCAGAAATATGGTGCTACATCAGAAGCTATATTAGCTTTGAAAAGTAAAAAAGTAGATGCTGTAGTTTTAGATTATGAACCTGCTAGCAAATATTTTGACCAAAATAATGATTTAAAATTAATTATAACAGATTCTAAAAGTGAAGAATATGCTATTGCTATGAGAAAAGAAGATACAGAATTACTTAAAAAAGTTAATGATGCTTTAAATACTATAAAAGAAAATGGCACTTACGATATGCTTATAGCAAAATATTTTGAAAAGTAAATATATAATTATTAGTTGGAGATAAAAATTATGAAAAATATATTAAAGATTCTTTTGTTGGTTTCTTTGCTTGTGGTATTATCTTGTTCTAAGAAAGAGGAGAAAGATGTTTTGTATGTAGGCACTAATGCTGAATATCCTCCTTTTGAATATTTAGATGAGAACGGCAATGTGGTTGGTTTTGATGTTGAGCTTATAAATGAGATATCAAAAATAATAGGAAAGAAAATAGAAATAAAAGATATGACTTTTGACGGACTTATACCTGCTTTAGAGGCTAAAACTATAGACATACTTATAGCTGGTATTACTGCTACAGAGTCAAGAAAGAAAGTTATTAATTTTTCTAAGCCTTATTTTGAATCTCAGCAGGCTATTATAGTAAAAGAAGATAATAACACTATTACTAACTTTGACAGCTTAAACAATACTTATACAGTTGGTGTTGTTTTAGGATATGTTGGAGATGTTGCTTTAACAGAGAGTAAAAAAGTTGATAAAATAGAGAGATTTAATAGAACAGCAGATACTGTTGTTGCTTTACAGAATGGCAAAATAGATGCTGCTATAATGGATTATCCTATAGCTGTTGGTTATATAAAGAACAATGAAGGTCTTAAAGCTATTAAAACAGATTTATCTATACAAGAGCTTTGTATTGGTTTTAGAAAAGAAGATACTAAACTTTTGGAAGATGTAAACAAAGCTTTAGATACTTTGAAAGAAAACGGCAAATATGATGAGCTTGTAAAAAAATATTTTTAATATTTGAATGATAAAACACAGAGATAATTTAAGGAAAGCAGATGACAGAATATTTAGAGTTGCTTAAAGAAGTATTTATAGCTAACCATAGATATATGTATATGGTTAAGGGGCTTTTATTTTCTATAGGAACTACTTTATTTGCTACACTTATTGGTATAGTTCTTGGTATATTTATTGCTCTGATGCAATTATCGCATATTTATCCTTTAAAAAATATTAAAGGGTTTGAGACATTTAATCCTATATCAAAATTAGCATTTGGATATGTTAATTTAATAAGGGGGACACCTGCGGTTGTGCAGCTTATGATTTGGGCAAATGTTGTATTTGTGGGGGCTTTAAGAAATACGCCTATACTAATTATCTCTGCTATAGCTTTTGGTATTAACTCTGCTGCTTATGTTGCTGAGATTATAAGAGCTGGTATTGAAGGGCTTGATAAAGGGCAGATGGAGGCTTCTAGAGCTTTGGGGCTTAATTATGGTCTTTCTATGAAAGAGATTATTATACCGCAGGCTATTAAAAAGATACTTCCTGCTTTGGTGAGCGAGTTTATTACACTTATTAAAGAGACTTCTATTGTTGGTTTTATAGGGGGAGTTGATTTGCTTCGTTCTGCCAACATTATTACTAGTCAAACTTATAGGGGGGTTGAGCCTCTTATTGCTGTGGGTATAATATATTTGATATTAACTTCTATCTTTGCTATGTTTATGAGAAAGGTAGAGAAGGGGCTTAAAGAAAGTGATTAAAGTAGAAAATTTACATAAAAAGTTTAATCAATTAGAAGTATTAAAGGGAATAGATGTTAATGTTGAGAAGGGTGAGATTATTGCAATTATTGGTCCTTCTGGAAGCGGTAAATCTACTTTTTTAAGATGCATAAATAGACTTGAAGAGCCTACCTACGGAAAGATATTTATAGACGGTGAAAACATATTAGACAAAAAAACTGATATAAATAAGATAAGAGAAAAGGTTGGAATGGTATTTCAGCATTTTAACTTATTTCCTCATAAAACAGTAATGGAAAATATTATCTTAGCACCGATGAAATTAAAAGGCTACACTAAAGAACAAGCAGAAACTAAAGCACTTGAGTTATTACAAAAAGTTGGACTTGTTGAGAAAAAAGACACCTACCCTAATAAACTTTCAGGCGGTCAGAAACAGAGAATTGCTATTGCTAGGGCTTTAGCTATGGAGCCTGAGGTTATGCTTTTTGATGAGCCTACTTCTGCATTAGACCCAGAGATGATTAAAGAAGTTTTGGACGTTATGATAGATTTGGCTAAAGAGGGCATGACTATGCTTATAGTTACTCATGAGATGGGTTTTGCTAAAAATGTTGCAAGCAGAATACTATTTATGAATGACGGAATTATACTTGAAGATGAAACACCTGAAGAGTTCTTTAATAATCCTAAACACTCTAGAACTAAAGAGTTCTTATATAAGGTTTTAAATAAATAATTTTATAATAAATCATTTGAAAAAACATATTAATTTTATCTGTATTAAAAGTTTATGCTAAATCATTTTGAATATTATTTAGTGTATAAAAATTATTGATTTTGACAAATACTAAAAATACTAGTATAATACTAAATAACTTATTAAAGGGAATATATGAGTACACTAAAAATAATTTCTTGGAATGTTAATGGTATAAGAGCGGCATACAAAAAAGGCTTATTAGATTTTATTAAAAAAGAAGATGCTGATATAATATGTTTGCAAGAGACTAAGGCTTTTGAAGAACAGCTTCCTGAAGATTTAAGAAACATAGAAGGCTATCAATTATTTATTAATCCTGCTGACCCTGAAATAAGAAAAGGCTACAGCGGAGTTGCAATATATACTAAGTTAAAGCCAAACAAAGAAATAAAAAATAAATTTGGTTCTAAGTTTACAGATAGAGAAGGAAGAATACTTGCTTTAGAGTTTGATGATTTTACTATATTTAATGTTTATTTTCCTAATGGCGGCAAATCTGAAGAGCATTTTAATTATAAGCTTTCTTTTTATGATGAAATGACTAAACATATGATAAAATTAAAAGATAAAACTAATGTAATATTATGCGGAGATATGAATATTGCTCATGAGGCTATAGATTTGGCTAGACCTAAAGAAAATGAGAAGAGTATTGGTTTTTTGCCTATAGAACGCGAACGCATAACAAAATTTTTAAATAGCGGTTTTACTGATACTTTTAGAATGTTTGTAAAAGAAGGCGGACATTATAGCTGGTGGGATATGAAGACTCGTTCTAGAGAGAAGAATGTGGGCTGGAGAATAGATTATTTCTTTGTTAATAATGAAATATCAAACAATATTAAAAGGGCTGATATTTTAACTGATGTTCTTGGAAGCGACCATTGTCCTATATTAATTGAATGGGATAAAAAATAATTTTATTTTTATCAAAATTACATAAAACTATAATATTGATTTTTTCATTATATATAATAAAATTAAAAGATGTATATAAGGAGTAAAAAGAATGGTTAGTACTGTTATAGAGGGGAAAACTGCTATTATTAATATAGAGAAGAATATTATATCTGAAAATGTTGATATATTGGAAGAGAAACTTAATTATATAAAAGATGCTGGTATTTTAAATTTTGTGTTTGATTTTCATAATATAGAATATATATGTTCTTCTGCTTTAGGATTAATAGCTTCTGCTTTAAGAGTGTCTGGTGAAAAAGGCGGAAAGGTTTATTTTTGTTCTTTAAGCACTAAATTAACAAGTTTATTTGAAGCTACAAGATTTCTCACTATAGTAAATACTGCCAAAGATGTTAATGAGGCTTTAAGCAATATTAAGTAATAATGAGGGTTTATGTTAATACAAATTATTAATTTTATATATGTTCTTATAATGCAGGCTTTAAGGCTATATTCATTTATATGGTTTATATGGATTATTATCAGCTGGCTTACTGCTTTTGGTGCTATACATTTAGATTATTACAATCCTATAGTTAATTTCTTTTATAGAATTACTGACGGAGTGATAGATAAAATTTTTGGAAACTTCAGAGATAAGCTTATAATAGGAGTAATAGATTTATCTCCTTTAGTATTTTTGCTTATACTTCAAATGTTAGTACCTCCTCTAATCACTATGCTTTATAGATTTATAATTCGTTTAATATTATAATTTTATATTATAAAAAATTGGAACTATTCTCATGGATTCTTTGGAAGATATTAATAGATATATTAATGATGGTGATTATAAAAGAGCTATAGAAGAATTAAATCTATTAATATATAATGAGCCTGATAATGCCAAAGCTTTTTATATGAGAGGTAAGTTTAGATTTATAGATTTACAAAAAAACAAATATGATTATTCTAGTGCAAATCTTTCTTTAATATATTCAAATATAGAGTATGACCTTATTCATTCTATAGAGATAGACCCTAATATAATTGATGCTTATAGGGGATTAATGTATTTAAATAGAGATATAGCTAATGTAGATAAAGAGAGAGAATATGCACAGATTTTATTTGAAAAAGATAATAAGGCTTATGATGCTTTGCTTATGCTTGCTAATAGCTATTTAAATAATGGTGAGAATGCTTCTGATTTTCATCAGGCTATTGGGTATTATGATGATTTTATTGAGAGAGTTGATATTGAAGAGTCTAAGGTTGCGAGGTTTGAGAGGGGGCTTTGTTATTATAATTTAAATATACTGATTAAGGCAGATTATGAGGCTAATGAGCTTATAAAAGATTTTCCTTTCTATGATGAAGCTTATTTTTTAAAGGCTATTGCATTGGCTAAAAAGGGTGTTGATAGTGAGTTTTATTATGATGCTTTGCTTTTTTTAAATAGGGCTATAGAGCTTAATGACAAAAATTATAATGCCATATATGAAAGAGCTGAATGGTATTTTAGTAAAGATGATTATTTGAATGCTATAAAAAACTATGACATATTGCTTGAAACAGACAATAAATATAAATTAGCTGCTTTGCTTGGTAAATCTGAGGCTTTGCATGATTATATTGTAAGCGGTGAATATCATAGCGATACCAATTATATTAAAGAGGCATTTTCTTTATTAGATAAAATAATAAAAAACTTTTCTCTAGATAAAAAATATATGAGGTATAAATATTATAGAGGTAATTTATATGCTTATATTGGAGAAGCTGAAAGAGCTAAAGCTGAATTTGATGATATATTAAAAAATAATGATGATTTTAATGAATGGTTTTATAATGATATATTAGAGTTTTATTATTATAATGCCAAAACAGATGAAGACTATAAACATCTTATTAAATATTTAGATAAAATAAAAAATATTAGAGCTTTAATATATAAAACATTTTCTTATTATAAATTAAAAAACTATAAAGAATCAGCATTATCAGCAAAAGAAGTATTAGGTAGTTTAGATAATAGTTATGCCAATGAAGAGATGTATCATTTAAGATATGTATATGCTTTCTCTCTAATAGAAACAAAATCTCATGATTATGAAACTATAATAGAAAACTTAAAAATATCATTAAACAGTACTGAATTAAATAAAGCAATAATATATAGAAAAATAGCAAAAGTGATGATATACAATATACCTCAAAAGTATTATTATGAAGGCATTAAATATTTAGAATTGGCAATAAATATGAATGACTTTTTTGCTTATTATATATATTCAAAAGAGTTATTTTATGGAAATATTCTCACACCCTCTCCAGAACTCGCAATAGGAATGGCTAATACTTCTATTGATTTACACAGTACATTTGAACCTTCTCATATTATATTAGGAAGAGCCTACGAATTAGGAAGAGGAATAGAAAAAAACGAAGATAAAGCTTTTGAAATATATTATAAATCTAATGAAATAGCAAAAATGAATAATTATCATTCGTCATGTTCTAAAGCGGCATTAGCTCATTGCTATTATAATGGTATAGGCGTAACTAAAAATGAAGCTTTGGCATTAGAATTAATAAAAGATGCTGTGGATAATTATAGCGAAAATTGTCATGATTATGTATTATTATTGTATGCTTATTTTGCACTTACTAATAAAGATGGTTTTAGTTTAGAGAAGGCTGCTTCTGTTTTTGATGAGGATATTACATATCATAATAGTTTATCTTTTATTATGACTTTTAAGCGTGTTTATAAAAAGCTTGGCAATAGTTCTATGGTAAAAAAGCTTTCTAGTATTGAAAAAGAAACTCTAAAAAATACAGGTGAGTTTAATTTAAATTATTTAAGAAAATATATAAAAAACTATAATGAATATTATCCAATAGTATTTAATAGATAATTATCATTTTACTTTTTGACAAAAAATTATATTATATATATTATATAGGAATTAAAAAATTATAAGAGAGGATAAATTATGATAAATAAAACTATGAGTATAGGGGAAATTATACAGATATTTCCAGATTCAGTAGAGATTATGATGAGCTATGGTCTTCATTGTGTAGGCTGTCATGTTGCTAGTTGGGAGAGTCTTGAAGAAGGCTGCAGAGGCCATGGAATGGACGATGAAAAAATAGATAATTTAGTTAAAGAAATAAATGAGAGATGTTCTAAAAACTAATATATTTTTTAATTAAAGTATTTAAATAAATATTTATGTTAAAACAAAAAAGCTTCGTTTTATATACGAAGCTTTTTATATATACTATATTATATTTTTTACACTTGTTTATTAATTAATACAGATAATCTTTTATTAAGCAAATGTTCTTTTCCTTTGTTGTTGTAGCCTACTTTTTTACTTTCATTTAATACTTCTTTCATATCTGTAAAAAAATCTAATGCTTCATCAAACAATTTTGGTGCTAATTTGTTTAGATGTTTTAATCTAGCCATTAAAGTTACAAGCTCCAAACGAAGTGATGAAATTTTAGCTGTTTTGTTTAGAGGTATTTTTCTTATTATATCAGATAAAGTAGCTGTTTGAGAAAGATGAGGAAATTTATTTAATATTATCAAATCTGTAATATTTTCTCTTAACTTTCTTAATTCATTAGCTTCTTTCATTTTTTCACTTTGATGATCGCAATACATATGCACATCTTGAAGTCTTGTATCTATGATAGAGTTTACTTTTCTCTCTTCATCTTCTAATATAATCTTATAAACTTCTATTTCTTTGCTAAGAATTATTTCAATTTTTGTAAGTTCTTCGTATAAATTAAACATAAATATCACCCCTTAATTTATATAATAATTATCGATATTAAAGAAAATTACTTTACATAATTTTTTTAAATAAATGTAATAACTAAGCATTATTAGTTTTATTTTTTTGTAAATGTATTATAATTATACCTAATTATTTTAAGGAATTTTATTTTATGGAAGATATTAAAAAAGAAGAAGAGAAAATTGAGTTATTATCTTGTGCTTTAGAGGGCGGCTGTTCTGCCAAAATTCCGCCTGATTTGCTTGAAAAGACATTATCACCTATATTAAAAACAAAAGTAGATTCTAATCTATTATCTGATGTTGATATAGGAGATGATGCTGGAGTTTATAAGATTTCAGAGGATAATGCTATTATATTTACAGTAGATTTTTTTCCTCCTGTTGTTGCAGACCCTTATTTATTTGGAGAGATTGCTGCTTGTAACTCTATAAGCGATATATATGCTATGGGAGGAGAGCCAAAATTAGCTTTAAATATTACAATGTATCCAAAAGAGAACTCTCTTAATACTCTTGCTACAATATTAAAAGGCGGACAAGACAAAGCTACAGAAGCAGGTGTATTGGTTGTAGGAGGGCATACTATCACAGATACAGCAATTAAATATGGTATGGCTGTTATTGGTTTTGCTAATCCTAATAATATTACTACAAACTCTGCTGCTAAAGACGGAGATATTATAATACTTACAAAGCCTCTTGGTACAGGTGCTTGTTTAGCTGCTATGAGGCAGGGGTTGATAAAAGAAAGTTCTATTACAGATGTATTTAATGCTATGAGTACTTTAAATAAAAAAGCTTGTGCTATAATGAATAAATATAATGCAAAATGTGCTACAGATGTAACAGGTTTCGGACTTGCTGGTCATGCTTATAAGATGGCTAAGGCTAGTGATGTAACTATAGAGATAAATACATCAGCATTGCCTATGTTTGAGAAGAGCTATGAGGTATTGGATATGGGCTGTATACCTGGGGCTGCTTTTACAAATATGCGTTATGTTGGGGAAAATATTTTAGTTGATGAGAATGTGGATTATAGTTTAAAGATGCTTACTTTTGACCCTCAGACTGCTGGCGGATTATTTATATGTGTAGATAAGGCTAATGCTGAGAATATGCTTGCTGATTTATGGCGTGAGGGCATTGATTGTGCGGCTATTGTTGGAAGGGTAACTAAAAAGAATAGAGAATATATACATCTTACTAAATAAGAAATTAATATTAAAAAGTTTTAGCTTTATGATACGTTTGCGAAGAACTGCATTTTTATTATAAATTTTATAATTTAATTGTACATAAAAATGTACTCCCCCGCACGACTAAGAAGTTATAATAAAAGGATAGCATTACCGTGCGGCAAGGTGGTACAGCTCGTACGCGGGAAAAAGAACAACAAAAAATGTAATAGAAAAATTATTGTTTCGATATATTCTAAAAATTTAAATTATCTTAAAATTTAGTTTTATGTTTTTTATCTGTGGTGGCTTTGCCCCCACACCCCCAGTTCTTTTATTGGTATAAAAGAACCAAAAGAACTACATTGTTTAGCTTAAGATGTTGATATTATTCTATAAGTTTATACATATTCCAAATGATAAAGCTAGAGCATTTGTACTTTCGCGAAGCGTGCCCGAATGGCAAAAACTTTGACGAAGTCCAAATAGCATAGTTGAATGGAAAAGAACAATAAACAAATAAAAAATTTACTATATAAAAAACAAGGGGCTTTAAAAGCCCCTTATTTGTTTAGTTATTAATTAATTATATTAACCCAAAAGGAATCATAGTTTCAGCAACTTTTACAAATCCTGCAATATTTGCTCCTTTTAAATAATTACCCTTAAAGCCATATTCTTCTGCTGTTGTATAGCAAGTGTTATGAATATTAGTCATAATGTTTTTTAGTTTACCATCTGTATATTCAAAATCCCAGCTGTCTCTGCTTGCATTTTGCTGCATTTCTAAAGCAGAAGTAGCAACTCCTCCAGCATTAGTAGCCTTTCCAGGAGCATATAATATATTAGCATTCAAAAATACATCTATAGCCTCTGGTGTAGCAGGCATATTAGCTCCCTCAGCCACACATTTACAGCCGTTTTTTACAAGTGTTTTAGCATTGTCAGCATTAATCTCATTTTGTGTAGCACAAGGCAAAGCAACATCGCAAGCAATATCCCATATACAGCCATTTTCTTGATATTTAGCACTTTTATGTATATCAGCATATTCTTTTATTCTTTTTCTCTCTACTTCTTTCAAACGTTTTACAGTGTCTAAATTTATTCCATTTTCATCATACAACACACCGTTAGAATCTGAACAAGCTATAACTTTAGCTCCTAACTGTGAAGCTTTTTCCATAGCATATATAGCAACATTACCAGAACCAGATACAATTACCTTTTTACCCTCAAAAGATTCATTTCTTGTTTTAAGCATAAGTTCTGTGAAATATACTAGTCCATAACCAGTAGCCTCTTTTCTCACAAGCGAACCGCCGTAATCTAAACCTTTTCCTGTAAGTACTCCAGCCTCATATCTTCCGCTTAATCTTTTGTATTGACCGAATAAATATCCAATCTCTCTAGCACCAACTCCTATATCTCCTGCAGGTACATCAATATCAGCACCAATATGTCTGTGAAGCTCTGTCATAAAGCTCTGGCAAAAACGCATTATTTCATTATCGCTTTTTCCTTTAGGGTCAAAATCAGAACCGCCTTTACCGCCTCCTATTGATAAGCCAGTAAGTGCATTTTTAAATATTTGTTCAAAACTTAAAAACTTGATAATGCCTAAATATACAGAAGGGTGAAAACGAAGACCTCCTTTGTATGGTCCCATTACGCTTGAGAATTGTACTCTAAAGCCTCTGTTTATGTGTATTTCTCCTTTGTCGTCCATCCAAGGCACTCTAAATATTATCTGTCTTTCTGGTTCGCATATTCGTTCAATTACTTTCTTTTCTATATATTCTGGGTGCTTCTCTAATACTACTTCTAATGTGCTTAACATCTCTTTTACTGCTTGGTGAAACTCTTTTTCTCCAGCATTCTTTTGAACTATTGAACTGTAAATAGATTCAATACTCTCTTTTACTCTTGAAGACATAACACAATCTCCTTTTTTTTATTATTAAATTTTGAGTAAAATTATATAGCTAAATAATATTATTATCAATAGTAATTTGATAGTGATAGTATAAAATTATCATAAGAAGTAATATTTTTTTTAAAAAAGTGCGTATTTTTGTAAAATTACATAGTTATTTAAGACATCTAACAATCTTGCCTTCAGACATTTCGTATACATTTTTGGCATGTGCTGCTATATTGTGAGCATGCGTAACCATAATGATTGTAGTTCCTTGATTGTTGAGGGTTGTTAATATTTCCATAAGTAAAGTAGTTGTTTCTGGGTCTAAATCGCTTGTAGGCTCATCTGCTATTAGGCATTTACAGCCATATGCTAAAGCTCTTAGTATAGCTACTTTTTTCATTTCACCGCCTGATAAATGAGCTGCTTTTAGGTGCATTTTATCTTTTAGTCCGAATAGTTCTATATTTTCTTTTGTTTGATTTATTTTTTCATCTGTAATTTTATGTTTAAAAGCTAAAGGTATTAAAATATTATCTAGTACATTAATTGTCGGTATAATAACTGGGTATTGAAATATATATGAAAAATATTCTCTTCTAAAGCTTGATAATACTTCTTCTGAAGGATTATCAAGTTTGTAGGAATCATAATATATAGAACCGCTTGTAGGCTTTAGTATTCCTCCTATAATACTTAAGAGAGTGCTTTTACCGCTTCCAGTATGCCCCACAAAACTTATAAAATCGCCTTGATTAATATCTAAACTAATATCTTTACAAGCATCTAATTTGTTTACACCTAAGGCAAAAGTTTTAGAAATGTTAATAATTTTTATATTCATAGTGTTCCTCTCAAATCTTCATAAGGGTCTCTTTTTAGAAGTACAGCATTAGTAATAAAAGCACCAAACATAAATATTAAAAATAGTATCACATTAGCACAAAATATAGTAAAAGCATTATTTAATACTTCGGTTGTATTTATAATAGTTAAGATATAAGAGCAGTATCTAATATAAATTATAATTATTTCTAAACTTGAAATTATATAAGAGATAAGAGGATATAAAAAACTTAAAGCTAAAGAAAGCCTTTTTAAAGATAATTTAGTAGCTCCAAAAATTCTCAAAGTAGAAAACATACGGCTATTTTTTGAGAAAATATATATAATAGTAACAATAGCAATTAAAAGCACTACTATAAATAGCACAATAAGAAGTGAGTATATAGAGAAAGCCCTAAAGAAAGGAATATTTTCGTTTAGGAGTATTTCATATTTCCACATAAGAGCAAAAATAGAAGTAATAGTCATTAATTGCGACATTGCTATAAAGATGATAATAGAAAATAAGATATTACCTTTAATAATTTTAAGAGCATAGCCTACTATAGAATTATACACAAGAACACCTCTACAAGATAATAATTATAAAAATATTAATATATATTTATAGTAAAACTTATCGATATAATAATAGATTACTTTAGTAAATTTGTATCTTATATATATTGTATATAAATTGACAATTATAAAGTTTTGATTTAATATTATTTATAAGTTATGTAAAGTTTAGGTTTTATATGATTGATAAAGATTTAATAAATAAGAAAAAAAAGAAATTCAAAATTAGATATTTAACTCTCAAAGATTTAGATGATTTCAATAATTTATTAAGATACGCTTTTCAAGTGAGCAATAATGAACTTATTACTTTAGGTTATGAGGTTGATGAAATAAAGCAGGCAAAATCTGCAGTATTAAGCAAGGCAAAAGTTTTAGGTTGGTTTGACGGACAAAAACTCGCTTCTCAAATAGCAGTATACCCTATGAAAATGAATATACACGGCGTTATTTACAAAATGGCAGGCGTTACAGGAGTAGCTACATATCCGGAATATTCTAATCTTGGACTTATGAATGATTTGATGATAAAAAGTATTGAAAACATGAAAAAAGAAGGGCAGACTATATCTGTATTATATCCCTACTCTATTCCTTTCTACAGAAGAAAAGGCTGGGAGATAATATCCGACAAAATGAGTTTTACTATAAAAGATACTCAGCTTCCTAAAACTATGACTAGTAAAGGTAGAGTGGAGAGAGTTTCTACAGACAGCGATGATTTGAAAGAGCTTTATAATAAATTTTCTTATGCTAGGCATGGTGCTTTAATTCGCGGCGATTTGGAGTGGGAAGAGTATTGGAGATGGGAAGTTGATGATACTATAGTTGCTTTATACTATAATGACAAAAATGAGGCTGAGGGTTATTTGGTTTATGTTATTGAAAATGATGTGTTTCATATAAAAGAGATGGTTTATATTAATTTTGAGGCTAGGCTTGGACTTTGGAATTATATATCTGCACATTTCTCTATGGTTGATGAAGTTAAAGGATACAATTATACAAATGAGCCTATAGCTTTCCTTCTTGAAGACAGCGAAATAAAAGAGACTATAAGACCATATATTATGGCGAGGATTACTGATGTTAAAGGGTTTATTAATAATTATCCTTTCTTGAGAAAACCAAAAAATAAAAAAATTAATTTAATAATAAAAGATGATATGGCTAAGTGGAATAATGCGAGCTTTATGATTTATTGGAATAATAGTAATGAAGATAAACAAACTGTATGCAAAAGAATTTCAAAAGAATATAAAAGAAACTCTAAAGATAGATATATTATAAAAATGGATATTAAAACTTTAACTACTATGCTTATGAGTTATAAAAGTCCTTCATATCTTTACAAAATTGGAAGAATAGAAGCAACAGCTAATGCTATTAAATTATTAGAAAGCATCATACCTAAAGAACAAGTTTATTTCTCTGATTATTTTTAATAACTATAATTTAAAAAAGCGAAAGGACTGAGTTATGCTCAATCCTCTCTATAATGGTATTTTTTATATATATTGTGTTTTTATATATATACTTAATTTAATAAAAAAAACAATTAATAAATACTTATTTTTAATAAACAATATTACATAAAGTAATATTATAATACAATATTTAATATAAAAAAGCAACTTAAAAGAGGTATTTATATGATAGTTTTATAAAAAATTATAAAAAAAATTAATAAAACCACTATATAGTTATACAGTTTATAATATTTGGTTTGATAAAACTAAATAAATATAATATACTATTTTGCAATAAAAATATGATAATGGATTTTATAAAGATATGCAAGAAACTTTTTTTTCACTAGAAGAATCATCAGAGAACTCACCTAAAGAAGAAAAGCTCACACCGATGATGAGGCAATATAAAGAGATTAAAGATAAATATAGCGACAGTATACTTTTGTTTAGAATGGGAGATTTTTACGAGGTATTTTTTGAAGATGCTAAAATAGTTTCAGAGCTTTTGGGGCTTACACTCACAAAGAGGGCAAATGTTCCAATGGCAGGTGTACCTTATCATGCTATAGATAATTATTTGTCAAAACTTGTAAAATCTGGAAAAAAGATAGCAATATGCGACCAAATGGAAGACCCTAAAACAGCAAAAGGTATAGTAAAAAGAGATGTTACTCAAGTAATTACTCCAGGCACTATTGCAGAAAATAAATATTTAGAATCAAAGAGTAATAATTATTTAGCTTCTATAATAGTTTCTAAAAGTGAAAATAATGTTGCTATTGCTATATGCGATATATCTACTGGTGAATTGTATGTTACAGAGTTTGAGAATAATAATACAAAAGACTTTTTAGATGAGATATGCGAAGAGATTATAAGGTTCTCTCCAAAAGAGATAATGACTGTAGAATCTGTAAAAGAAAGTAAGATAATAAAAGAAATACAAAACAGATTTTCAAATATATTTTTCAGCACCACCCCAAATTATACAGCTGAATATTCTTATGCATATAAACTATTAACTAATCATTTTAAGACAATATCATTAAAAAGCTTCGGCATAGAAGATAAGCATTTAATAGTTTCACTTCTTGGTTCTTTGATATATTATTTACAAGAATTATCAAAAACATCATTAGAGCATATATCAAACATAAAACTTTACAACAGAAAAGACTCTATGACATTAGACTATGCCACAATATCTAGTTTAGAGATTTTGGAAACTATAAGAAACGACAATAATAAAATGACATTGTTTGACACTATAGACAAAACAAAAACATCTATGGGAGCAAGATATTTAAAGCGAATAATAGTAGAGCCTTTGCTTGATATTGATGAGATAAATAAAAGACTTAATAATGTTGAATATTTTTATAAGAATCAGAAGTTTATGTATAGAATAATGGACATGCTTTCTGATGTTGGAGATATAGAGAGGCTTGCTTCAAAGTTAGCACTTGGAAGGATTAATCCAAAAGAGTTGGTATCTTTAAAAAGGTTTTTATTTTCATCTTTGCAAATAATTACAGAGCTTGTGCTTAATAATTTTAATGATGTAAACTTTGAAGAGATAGACGATATAAAAATTATTACAGATTTAATTGAAAGAGCAATACTAGAAGACCCTAAAATTGTATTAAATGAAGGCGACATTATAAAAGATGATTATGATGAAAAGCTAAAAAAATATAATGAGGCAAGAATAGAAGGAAGAACTTGGATAAGCGAATTAGAAAATGAATATAAATCAATCACTTCAATTAACAATTTAAAAATAAGATACAATAATGTTATAGGCTATTATATAGAGATAACAAAATCTAATATATCATTAGTTCCGAAAGATTTTATAAAAAGGCAAACATTAGTAGGAAGTGAGAGATACACCACAAGCAAACTTATGGAATATGAGAAAACTATAAACGAAGCTAATGAAAAAAGTTATGCTTTGGAATATGATATATTTATAGAAGTTCGTAATAAGGTTAATGAATATTTAACATCTATATTAAAAATGGCAAAGATAATATCAGTAATAGATGTTTATGCTTCTTTGGCTTGTTTGGCTGCAGAAGAAAATTACACAAAGCCTATTATAACAGATGACGGCATAATAGACATAAAAGAAGGAAGACACCCTGTAGTTGAAGCGAATTTAAAAAACGAAAGCTTTATAGCAAATGACACATATTTAGACAATAAAAATGAGCATTTGCTAATAATTACAGGACCAAACATGAGCGGTAAAAGTACATATTTGAGGCAAACTGCTTTAATAGTTCTTCTTGCACAGACTGGTTCATTTGTACCTGCTAAGAGTGCAAAGATATCTATAGTTGATAGAATATTTACAAGGGTTGGTGCGAGTGATAATATAGCAAAGGGCGAGAGTACATTTTTGGTAGAGATGAACGAAACTGCTTATATACTTAATCACTGTACTGATAGAAGTCTTGTTATAATGGACGAGATAGGCAGAGGTACTTCTACTTATGATGGGCTTTCTATTGCTTGGGCTATAGTTGAATATTTAGTAAACGAAGAGAATAAAAAATCAAAAACATTATTTGCTACGCATTATCATGAACTTACTATGCTTGAAGATTTAGAAGGTGTAAAAAATTATAAGGTATTGGTTGAAGAGTATAAAGATGAAATAATATTTATGAAAAAAGTTATTGAGGGAGCTGCTGAGTCTAGTTATGGTATATATGCCGCAAAAATTGCAGGTGCTCCGCATAAAGTTATACAGAGAGCTTCAGAGATATTAAAAAAGCTTGAAAATGAGGCTGGCATACAGGTTGAGAATATAGAGATAAATAATAAAAAATCTCCTGATATTCTTCCTTTTAATTCTAAAGCAGATTCTAATGTTAATTTAGTAGATGAAAAAGAAAAAATAGAAAGCGAAGTAGAAAAAGAAATTAAAGACTTAAATATTAATGACATCACTCCAATAGAGGCACTTAATTTAATTAACAAATGGAAGAGAGATTTAAATAATTAATAATGAATAAGAGACAGATTTTAGAGATAGTATTAGCATCTTTGCTTGCTTTATTTTTGGCAGGCTTTATTAGGGTATTTTTCTTTGATACCTATATAGTAAGCAATAAATCAATGGAGCCTACTTTTTATGAGGGCGACCAGATACTGCTTTTAAAAAACAATTTTATTTTTAATAATATTAAAAACTTTGATGTTATTGTTTTTAGAATGGGGACTAATAATTTAGTTAAGAGAGTTGTTGGAAAAGAGGGAGATAAAGTAGAGATTTTTGATGGAGGACTCTATTTAAACGACGAGCTTATAAGGCATAAATATTATATTTTTAGCGAAGAGGATAATGCTGTATATAATATAGGCAAAGATGAATATTTTGTTTTGGGTGATAATATATCTTTAAGTGAAGACAGCAGACATTTCGGTCTTATAAACAAAAAAGATATAATAGGGCATATTATATTAATATTTAGTCCAAAAAGAAGATTTAAATTATTTAATAATTTTTAATCTTTCCAATTATCAATATTATCCAATCTCGGACTATAAACTTTATTATATAATGTTGTGATTATATTATTATATTCGTCTTTTGATTTTATTTCTCTGTTTGTCATAATTTTCATTTTCATTGTGTCTTTTTTGCCGTCTTTTATACAAGGCATATCATAATCATAATCTGATAATATAAACCCAAATCTTTTATACCAATCAATTCTTCTTTTAGCTATATCATTCAAATCATAAGGCTCTACCTCTATAACGATTAATTTGTCATTATGCATATCAAATATTTTAGTTAATACTTCTGAGCCGTAATTTTTTCCTCTTAAGTTTTTATCTATAGCAAGATACTCTCCATAATAAAACTTTTCAAAGCTCCAAATCATAGTTAATCCTATTGGTTTATCATCATCTAAAATAGAATAAAATTTATAGCTGGATTCATTTTTATTTTCAAGTATCATATCAAAGTTCCATCTCTCTTCGATAGGAAATGCATCATTAAAAATTTGATGATATGTGTTTTTATTGTTTAAATCATTTTTCATTTCTATTAATTTGATAATCATATAGCTTAATCCTTATATAGAATTAGTACGATTATATACTATTTTTTGAAATTATCAAATTCATAAATTATTTGTATTAATATAAATACAAAAATAGATTATTAAAAATATAAAAAATATTGTATATATTTAATATATATTACTAATGCATAAAGATAAGTAACTTGCACTTTTTGGTTCTTTGACGAAGTCCACACCGTGTAAGGCGGGAAAAAGAACAAAATAAAAATAAAAAAAGTTAAAAATTTTTAGTATAATAAAAAATTATATCCCAAATCTCTTCATTATCACATCAATATTTCTCAAATAATATGCATAGTCAAAACAGTCATCAATTTCTTTAGAGCTTAAATATTTTGTTATATCTTCATCTTTGTGAACATTCTCTCTAAAGTCTTCATTGTTTAGCCATTTTTTCATTGCATTTCTCTGTACCCATCTATAAGCATTATCTCTGTCTATGCCTTTATTAACTAAGCTTATCAATATTCTTTGGCTGAAAATCAAACCGCCTGTTTTTTCAATATTAGCTTTCATAGCATCAGGGTAAATTAAAAGTTTGTCTACTATATCAATAAACTTATTAAGAGCATAGTCTACTGCTATTGTAGAATCTGGAAGTATAACACGTTCTACTGATGAATGGCTTATATCTCTCTCATGCCAAAGAGTAATATCTTCCAAAGAAGCTAATGCATTACCTCTTACAAGTCTAGCTAAACCAGATATTCTCTCACAAGTGATAGGGTTTCTTTTATGAGGCATAGCAGATGAGCCTTTTTGCTTTTCGCTGAAATACTCTTCTGCTTCTCTAATATCTGTTCTTTGAAGGTTTCTAATTTCTGTAGCAAATTTCTCTAATGAACTAGCAACTATTGCTAAAGTTGTAAGATATTGTGCATGTCTATCTCTTTGTATTATTTGAGTAGAAACTCTGTCAGCTTCTATTCCTAATTTTTTGCATACAATTTCTTCTATGCGTGGGTCAATGTTACTGTATGTTCCAACTGCACCAGAAAGCTTACCAATTGATACTTGTTTTTTTGCTTCTTCTACACGTTTAATATTTCTTTCGTTTTCATCATACCATAAAATGAATTTAAGTCCTAATGTCATAGGCTCGGCATGTATACCATGAGTACGTCCTATGCAAGGAGTATATTTATGCTCTTTAGCTCTTCTTAATAATACTTCAGATAATCTTTTTAAATCTTCTAATATAATTTCAGCTGATTTTTTCATCATTACGGCTAATGCAGTATCTTTTACATCGCTTGAAGTTAAGCCTTTATGTATATACTGTCCGCCTTCTCCAACATTCTCTTGAACAGCTGTTACAAATGATATAATATCATGATTAGTTTCTTTTTCTATTTCAGCAATTCTTTCAACTGTGAAAGTAGCTTTTTCTTTAATTCTTTTTACAGCTTCCTGAGGTATCTCTCCTATTTCAGCCATAGCCTCGCAAGCTGCAATCTCTACATCAAGCATAACCTGAAACTCATTTTGTAAGCTCCAAAGTTCACCCATCTCTTTTCTAGTGTATCTTTTAATCATATTTATATCCTATAAAAATAATAATTAAAGCAATTATATAAATTTTTAATTATAATTTCAATATTATTTATATTATCACTAATATATAAAAAAATAGTATTATAATTGACTTTTTTTAAAAATAAATTATCCTATACCAAATTAATTTATTTAGGAGATATTTTATGAAAAACGAAAATATTAAATCAATCCCAATGCTAGTAATATTAAGTGTTGTAACATGTGGAATATATTATTTGTATTGGTTATATAAAACAACAGATTCTATAAAAAACTTTATGAATAATGCAGAAATAAATCCAACATTAGAATTAATACTATGTTTATTTATACCATTCTATCAATTATACTGGTTCTATAAATATTCTAGAATAATATATAAAGATATGACTTCAAAAGTAGGTATTGACAATACAGAAGATGCTTCTGTTTTACTTCTTGTACTTTCATTTGTTGGTTTAGGTATAGTTTCAGCTGCTATTATACAAGATAAATTAAATAGCATATACTCAAAGATGGGTACTGATAATATAACTTCTCAGGCTAATTAATATAAATTTAGTAAAATAGTTAAGTTTTCATACTCTAACTTTGACAATTACTATTATATTTATATACTATAAATTAGGTATAATTTAAATATAAAAGGAGAAGAATATGAAAGGTTATGCTATGTTAAAAATAGGTCAATCAGGTTGGATTGAGAAAGAAAGACCTGCTTGCGGACCTACAGACGCACTTGTAAAACCTTTAGCTGTAGCTATATGTACTTCTGATGTTCACACATTATGGGAAGGAGCTATAGGTGAAAGACATAACATGATATTAGGTCATGAAGCTTGCGGTGAAGTTGTAGAAGTTGGAAGTTTAGTAAAAGACTTTAAACCTGGTGATAAAGTATTAATTCCTGCTATTACTCCTGATTGGAATAGCGTAGAAGCTCAAGCTGGTTATTCTATGCATTCAGGCGGTATGCTTGCTGGTTGGAAATTCTCTAACTTTAAAGACGGTGTATTCGGCGAAGTATTCCATGTTAATGATGCTGACGGTAACTTAGCTATTTTACCTAGTAATATTGACCCTGTAGATGCTTGTATGCTTTCTGACATGGTTCCTACTGGTTTCCATGGTGCAGAATTAGCTGATGTACAATATGGTGACAGTGTACTTGTTATAGGTATTGGACCTGTTGGACTTATGGGTGTAGCTGGTGCTGCTTTAAGAGGAGCTTCAAGGATTATTGCTGTTGGTACTAGACCTAACTGTGTTGAGGCTGCTAAGAAATATGGTGCTGAAGAGTTCATTAGTTATAAAAATGGTCCTATAGATGAACAAGTTCTTAAAATGACTAATGGTAAAGGTGTTGATAAAGTTATCATTGCTGGCGGCGGTGTTGAAACTTTTGCTGAAGCTGTTCGTTCACTAAAAGCTGGCGGTAAAATTGGTAACGTTAACTATTTAGGTAAAGGTGATTATATACAAATACCTAGAGTTGAATGGGGCGTTGGTATGGGTCATAAAGCTATATTTGGCGGACTTATGCCTGGCGGAAGACTTAGAATGGAAAAACTCGGTTCTTTAGTTTCTTCTGGAAAATTAAATGTACATCATCTTGTTTCTCATGTATTTGATGGTTGGGACAATCTTGAAAAAGCTTTATTTATGATGAGAGATAAACCTGCAGATTTAATTAAACCTGTAGTAAGAATTGAAAAATAAATAATAGTTTAATAATAAGAGCTGGCATATATTTTTTAATATTTGTCAGCTTTTTTTGTAATTAGTATAATATTTTGTTATAATGTTTTTATGTAATTTATAAATAATTTAAGGAAGTAAAATGAAAATACTCATAGTGTCTGGCTTTTTAGGTGCTGGTAAAACTACTCTCATTAAAGAAATGGCTAAAAAAACTAAAAGAGATTTTGTGATAATGGAAAATGAGTATGGTGATGTGGATATTGATTCTAATGTGCTTAAAGATGAGGGTATGAATATATGGGAGCTTACTGAGGGGTGCGTATGCTGTACTATGAAAAAAGATTTTGCTTCTTCTATTCTCACTATTGCTAATTCTTTAGACCCTGAATATTTAATAGTTGAGCCTACTGGGGTTGCAAAGCTTAGTAATATTATAAAAAATATAAAACAAATTGAATATGACAGAATTACATTATTAAAGCCAATCACTATAATAGACGGAAATGCTTTTGATTCTTTTATTTCTTCTTATGATGATATTTATATTGATCAGCTTATAAACACTTCAAAGATTATTATATCAAAAATGGAGAGTAAGGATAAAGAGGATAATGAAGAGCTTGTAAAGAAGATTAAAAATATATTGAAAAAAAATGATAGAGATATTGATATAATTTCTGAGCATTATTCTAATAAGGATAAAGATTTTTGGGAGGCTATATTAAAAAACTTTTTAGATGAAAAGTATGCTCTAAAAGAATCTTTAAACAAAAATACAGAAGAGTATATGCCTGATTCTATAAGCATGAAAGGCTGCAGTGTAGGAAGTGAGGGAGAGTTTATAGTTCTTATTGAAGACATTATACATGGAAGGTTTGGATATGTTGCTCGCTCTAAGGGTTTTATAAAGTGCGGTGAATCTGTTTTGAGGTATGATGTTGTGGGGGATAGATATGCTATTACTGGTGCTAGTGAAGATGATGAACTTGAAATAGTGTTTATAGGAAAAGATTTAAATAGAAGTTTACTTAGAGAAATATTTCAGCCTATTTATAGAGAGAACATCAAAAGAAAAGACGATAATCATCATGAAGAGCATAATCATAGCGAAGATTGTCATCATCATGATGAAGAGTGCTGCCATGACGGAGAATGTCATCACCATGATGAGGAAAATCATTAATAATCGAATGCATCTTCATCTATTTCTATATAATAGCTATTAGCCTTTTCTTTTATATATAATAAAGATTTTGGTATCTCCATTAAAAATGATGAAGGAGCTTGTTCCATAGTGCCTGAGCTTATTCTTCTTCTTTTTGCGTATGTGAGGTATAGTTTTTGTTTAGCTCTTGTAATTGCTACATAAAAAAGTCTTCTCTCTTCTTCTATGCCGTTTTCTTCTTCTAGTGAAAAGTAATGAGGAAAAACTCCATGTTCAAGCCCTGTAATAAACACCACTTCAAACTCTAATCCTTTGGCATTGTGTACTGTCATAAGAGTAATTGCATCTTCTTTATCTTCGTTGCTATTGTCTTTATAGAGTGTTGTCTCTTCTAAAAATCCTCTTATATTTAAACTGCTTTCTGGGTTTTCATAATTGTAATTTAAATAGCTGTAGTATGCATTAAAAAGCTCTTTTATATTATCTTCTGCTGTTGCTATTCTTATATTGCCTTCGCTTTTAAATATTGAAAAATAATCTATTTCCTTGAGAAACTCAAAAAATACTCCCTCTATATGCTGAGGGTCTTCTTCTATTTTTTTTGAATATTTCTCTAATATGTTTTTATATTCTTTAATATTGTTAAGAGCTTTTTTTGAAATATTAGATTCTTCTATAATATCTATTGCATCATAGAGTGTGAGATTTTTTTTATCTGCAAATGCTTCAAATTGGGCAAAAGTTTTTTCTCCTATTCCTCTTGTGGGTGTATTGATAGTTCTTCTTATGCTAAAGTTATCATTAAAGCCTATAAGAAGTCTTAAAAAAGAAATGCTGTCTTTAATCTCTGCTCTTTCATAAAAACCAACGCCTCCTACTATTTTATAATTAATAGAATGAGCCATAAGTTCTTTTTCGTATGCTCTTGATTGGCTGTTGGTTCTAAACAAAATAACTATATCTTTTGCTTCAAAACCTTCGTCAAACAATAACTCTATTTCATTAGCAACCGATTTTGCCTCTTCATAATCTGTATAACATATCCAATTTTCTATTTTATAATCGCTTTTTTTGTTTGAAAAAACATTTTTTGTGTGCCTATGGCTATTATTTTTTATTACATTCAAAGCCACTTCAACTACATTCTTGGGGCATCTATAATTTTCTTCAAGGCGAATTATTTTAGTGTTCTCAAAATCATTTTCAAAGTTTAATATATTAGATACATTTGCTCCTCTAAAGGCATATATACTCTGGTCATCATCGCCTACAACAGTTAATTGATTATCTGTTTCTTTGCTATTATTTTTTTGAGTAAGCATTTTTATTAATTTGTATTGCTGCAAATTTGTATCTTGAAACTCATCAACTAAAATATATTTGAATCTCTTTTGATAAAACTCAAGTATATTTTTTTCTTTTTCAAATAGTTTTATTGTGTTGAGTATTAAATCGTCAAAGTCCATTACATTTTCTTTAAATTCATACTCTTTGTATTTATCATATACTTTTTTGTAATACTCTTCTTCAAAACCAATATCATATCTCATTTCATTTTTTTGGGCAGATATATATCTTGAAACATCTTTTGGTTTTATAGATTTTGGAGTGTTTTCTTCTTTCATTATTTTTTTTATAACGCTTAATCTATCGCCCTCGTCTAAAATAAGAAAGTCTTCTCTATAATTTAAATATTGAGCATTATCTTTTAATATTCTCAAACATGCAGAGTGAAATGTTCTTATAAAAAGCCTAAATGGTTTTATTTCTGGGAGCATAGAACATACTCTTTCTTTCATTTCATTGGCTGCTTTGTTTGTGAAAGTTACAGCCATTATATTTTCTGGCCTTATGTGTTTTTCTGTTATAAGGTATGCTATCTTTTTTGTGATAACTAAAGTCTTACCGCTTCCAGCACCTGCCAAGAGAAGAAGAGGGCTATCTATATGAAGCACACCTTCTCTTTGATTTTCGTTTAATCCGTTAAGTAAATCATTTTGTTTATTATTATCCATAAATATAAAACTCTAATTTTTTTTAATATATTAAATTTTTATTTGTGGTGGCTTTGCCCCCTGCTAAGCGTGCCCATAGGGTACACACCCCCACTTCTTTTACCAACGCTCTGCGTGCCGTAGGCAAGGTACCTTTCGGTATTGGTATAAAAGAAGCAAAAGAACTGCATTTAATGAAGTCTAGCTTTTTATGCATAGACGAAAATATATATATTATTTTTAATTTATATATTCCAAAGCCATAAAACTAAAACACTTGCACTTTCGCGAAGCGTGCCCGAAGGGCGAAAACTTTGACGAAGTCC
>ERZ1026866.100-NODE-100-length-57413-cov-22.723683_pt1 | contig 57413 bp, 72 predicted proteins | sample MGYA00380163_ERZ1026866 | MGnify/ENA primary metagenome ERZ1026866 (study PRJEB33269, sample SAMEA4719799) | human gut metagenome | biome: human-associated habitat; feature: organic feature; material: feces | place: Cameroon | collected 2013-10 ...
CATCTTCAGGAGTCTTTCCAATCTCCTCATCAGGGAGCTCTTCGTTGGTAAATTCTTTATCAAAATCACTGTCATCTTCAGGAGTCTTTCCAATTTCCTCATCAGGAAGCTCTTCGTTGGTAAATTCGTTATCAAAATCACTGTCATCTTCAGGAGTCTTTCCAATCTCCTCATCAGGGAGCTCTTCGTTGGTAAATTCGTTGTCAAAATCACTGTCATCTTCAGGAGCTTTCCCAATTTTCTCATCAGGAAGCTCTTCGTTCGTAAAAGCGTTATCAAAATCATTGTCATCTTCAGGAGTTTTCCCAATCTCCTCATCAGGAAGCTCTTCGTTGGTAAATTTGTTATCAAAATCACTGTCATCTTCAGGAGCTTTCCCAATCTCCTCATCAGGAAGCTCTTCGTTCGTAAAAGCGTTATCAAAATCACTGTCAAAATACAAATCGCTTTCGTCAAACCTACCCATATCAGGATCTGGCTCTTCATCAGCGATGTAACCTAAGTCAAAGTTGTCATCAGTTTCAATTTTTCCCATTGGTGCTTCAATACTTATGGTATGAGTTGCTGTCTCAGACTTATTACCATCTTTTACAAAGTAGAAGGTCTGACCTCCAGTTTTTGAGGTGTATTCATGATTGTAGTTACCTTCTTTTTGCATTCCATTAGCGTATTTGTAACTGAGATCAACATAATCGTTGAGATTAAAGTACTTGTTGTTACCTACAAGTTCATCATAGTTGCAAACCTTGTCAAAAGTGTCGGTAACAAAGATCTTATCGTCATCTATAAAGTAGGGGATAAAGAAGCCACTGTTCTGATAGTAGCCATTAACTTTTATAAATTCTCCTGAATTATGCTGATACTCGTTATCAATGTATGCTGTAGCCTGACTGTAACCAATAGCGCTGATTAAACCTAAAGAGTAGTCATCTGAAAAATCAGTTTTTCCAAAATTAGCTCCAGTTAAATTAATTTCATCTTTTAACTCGCCTAATACACTTCCAAAGGTATAGTTGTCACGGGTAAATAAGTGCTTTTGTGTTTTAGTGCTAAAACCAGCCGTTACATTTTCAAAATTAGAAGATGCGCCATCATAGGTTGCAAGTCCTGCCAGACCTCCTGCGTAGATCTTTTTATTCCCAAGATTTGAAAACGTAAGACTAAGTCCATCTACCTCAACGTTTTTGATAGTTGAGGCTTTGATTACACCTGCAAGAGCTCCAATATAGGTTGAATCTTCAGGTGAGCTTACACTTATAGAAGGATTTTTGATTTTTAAGTTTTCAATAGTAGAGCCATTTAAAGTTGAGAACAGACCAATGTTTTGCTCAAGATTAGTGCCTTTACCTTCTATGCTGTAAGTAATAGAGTTAAAGGCGCCATCAATCTTTCCTGTAAAGTCATTAGTACCGGTTACAGCTGAATTTAATGATCCTAAATCAATGTCATTAGTAATAAAGTAACAGCCAGAAGGATCGGAGGCTATATTCAGAAACTCCTCTTTTGTAGAAATAGCGGTTTTATCAGTATGATCAAAAAGACCATCCTCTTTTGTAAGTCCCAACTCTTTTTCAAGATCAATCTTTTTACTTGAGCCAATATCAATTCTTTTAATTGAGCTGTGGATAGAGACCGTATCTTTAAGCGGCTTTACACTGTCTAAAACTCCAGTATCGACTTTAATATTTGAAATATCACGTATGATAACCTGACTGCCGTCAATTACGGTGTTTTCAGCATGCAAAGTACCTATGAGTTTTACCTTTCCCATACCTTTTTTTGTAAATTCAAAATCACCGGTGTCAATAAAGTTATCAACGTTTTCCTGAGAGAGTTTTGATGTCGATAAAATTGCATTATTAGCCTCAAAGGATCCTGTAATTCCAATATTGATACCATTAGGATTGATTAGATAGATATTGTTGTTACCTATGGAGCTTACATTGCCGTCGATAACTGAGATATTGCTGCTTTTTACAATATTAAGAAATGTGGCGTCAGTGCCTGTAAAGACTACACTATTGCCTTTAGCAACTGAAAAATCATTCCATGAAATGACATTTCTGTCTGTATTTGAACTAATGAACATTGAGTTAGGTCCTCTTGAGATTGAAACCTCTCCATGTATGATTTTTTCACCAGTAGGCAGAGCTGCGGCACTATGGGCACTTTTAATTGCCATAGCAAGTAATGAGAAGATAAATAATTTGCTTATAGTTACTTTCATAAATATCCTAAATTGAGTAGTTCTATTGCTTAATACTGTGTTTTTATTAAATCTTGGCGTAGCCTGCTTTTAACAGGAACTTTGCTGAATCCTTTGCATATTCTTTGTTTTTACCAATAGCTTTGCTTACAGAGGCTGAAAGGTAAAAGCCACCATAACTTATGTTGGAGCCAGATCCTATGGCATAAAAGGATTCTTTTTTCTCAACTTCGACGTTTTTGGCATGGGCCTGCATGAAATTTACAAAGAAGTCCAGATAAGGCTTACTCATGAGTTTTGTCTGTAATTTAAGGTCATGAAACAGACCAAGATCAGAGGAAGCTAAAGAGCCGTCATAAGCTGATACTCCGTATGCTCCTCCTGGTATAAACTTGTCTGAGGCATCCACTGCCTTTTGCGCGTACTGCACACTAAGCGTGTTGATTAAGGAATAGTTTTTATAGAAGTTCCAATCTAGCTTTGAATCAAAGTTAGAAAGTAAATAAGCGCGCTGTGACTTGTCGTCGGATAAATTGCTTTTATCCTGTACAAGACCGTAGTCAAGTTTTAAGGTATTTAAAAAGTTTAAGTCTTCTTTAAATACAGATGCTTCAAAATCAAAATAGCCACCGAATTTGTTTCTCTTCAATTCGAGAGAATAGCTTTCAATTTTGTCGGTAAGAGCTTTGTAGTAGCCTCCACCTGTAAAGTTAACTCTACTGTCTAACGTTCTGTATAAAGGCTCTTTTATATAGAGATTACCTCCTAATGAATTGCCTTTTACCTCTAAAGAGTCATAGGTATCTCCAAGCTCATAGCTTCCATAATTAAACTGAAAGCCAAAGATAGTAGGATGTGAGGTGAAGGGAATGGAATACCCTAGGATTAGGTTGTTCTGTTTTTTATCAGTGGTACCTAGAATAATGTATCCCTTATCAGCATGTTTTGATAAGTTCAGTGAGTTCAATGATAGTGTGTAACGGTTCTTACCGGTAGACTCATTACCGTAGTTGTCATAGCTTAGCTCATAACCCAAACGGGAGCGACCTATAAGATCGATAGTTAAAGACGCATGATCTGCTTTATTTTGAGAATTCACAAAGTAGCCTGCAATATCAAAGATATTTAGATCTTTAATCTTAAGCAAGCTTGCGTTTAACTCATGAGAATTGATCTCCTTACCTTGAAACTTACGTACATTCTCGGTGAGCATGTAAGCTGTTTTAGGAGTGAGTGAGGCGTAGTTTGAAATCTTTATGTCATCTAATTTTGCAGTCTTTACAATAACCTCTACAACACCGTTTTGACTTTGCTGCTCTGGGTAGAAAGCCTGAGCTGCAAGGTAACCATTCTTTCTGTAGTAATCAGAGATCTCATTTAAGATATTCTGTAATAGGGCAATATCAATTTCTTTTCCAAGATATGGATTGAGTTTTTTATCCATAGCTTTTTTATCGATTCTTGCACCAGATTTAATGATGACATTGTTAAGTTCTAAAGCATTTACAGATGGAGATAATGCAATAGAGAGAAGAACAAAGAGTAAAGATAAAGTAAGTTTGTGTTTTAGCATACGACATCCAAATAATTTAAAGATGGCGTATTGTCAGGGGAGATTTTACAACTTATGCCTTTTTACTGGCATTTTATGCAAAAATTTGAAAATAATTTTTTAACTTTATGTTTCATAAAGATTTTTAATTGACAAAAAAAGACCTTTTACCAAGATAAAGAAGGCAAAAGCAAGTAAAAGATAGCGGAAGAGGTTGAATACGACCATCATATGCGTAAATGTTTGTGGAGCTGTATTAAGCGCGGTTACATACTGCCCAAAGATTAACTTTTGCTGAAGATAAAAAGCCCATGGCAGAGCGCAAAGACAGGCAAAGATACCTGTTTTAAAATAGGCTTTATCTCTGTTGTAGGTATAAGCACTAAATATAAGTGATACACTGCCTAAAAGTAACAGCACAGTTCTTACAAAAGTGTTTGGACACAATGCATAGGAGTTTGTAGCAAATATAAACAGAAGGATCAGCAGAATGCCGAATTTTACTATCTTGCTGTAAGTATCCATCCATGAATGCCTCAATTTAGGTTAAATATATTTGAAATTGTACCTAAAAATTCCTAGAATAGCACACACACTTGTGCTGTTTTAGCTCAGTAGGTAGAGCAACTGATTCGTAATCAGGAGGTCGCCAGTTCGATTCTGGCAAGCAGCACCATTGCCAACTTTACGAATCATCGTTCCGCATAAATAAGCCTTTCTTTTATTTTATTAAATCAAATTTTTAATTAAAAACTTAAAAAAGTGGTTACAAAAAGAAGTCACGAAGTGTATAATTTTTTATAGTTAGAGCATCGAACTAAAATTAGAATAACTTATTATACAAAAGAGATACAAAATATGGCTGAAAATGTAACCGACAAAATGCTTGTAAAGCTGATAAATACAAGCATTGATAAGGATAGAATGATTACTGATATAACAGGGTTAGCAGTAATTGTTCGTAAAGCATCGAACTGTAATAAGATCTACTTTAAGTTTAGAAAAGTTAAGCATGGAAAGCGAACTGATGTACCATTAGGAACTTATCCTGAGATTTCAATAAATGAAGCAAGAAGTAAATACTTTGATGCTTTGACAGCGTTTAAAGAAAATTCTTTGGTAGTTGTAAAAAAAGCAGATACCTTTGAGAGTGCTTGGAAAAGTTTTATAGATCTAAAGTATAAAAAAATTAAGTCAAGCACTGCTGAAAAATACGAAAGTAATTACAGAACACATTTGTTTAAACTTGCGAAAATGCAGTTAAAAGAACTGACAGCTGAATACATACTGAATTTTTTGCAAGCCTACATTCATTCAGGTGAACTTGGAACAGCAAACAGATTAGCTAATGTAATTAGTAATGTTTTAGATTTTGCCGTTTTTCAAAAGAAAATACCAGTCAATCCCATTCGTGGTATTGAAAAGTATTTACCGCAAGCAGAAGTTGTACATTATGACAGCTTTAAACTAGAAACATTAGAGCAGGATATGACACAGCTTTTTGTCGATATGCAAGATTGCAGTAAAACAATTCAGCTGCTGTTGTATATGTACTTTTTTACATTACTTCGTTCTGTTGAGCTGAGAAGTGTCAAACTAAGTGACATCAATTTAGACGATTGCTCTATGACTGTAAAAACAAAAACAATGTCTGCATTTAAAGTCGCTCTTTGTAGTCAAGCTATGGATATTGTTAAGTATCTGATTTCAGTTCATAAGCCTATAAATGATTATCTGTTTCAGGGTAAAACTGGCATGATTTCAGAAAATACTTTAAGTAAGGCTTTAAAAACAAATGGTTACAAGGACAAATTGCAAGTACATGGAATTAGAGCTTGTGGGCGCCAGTGGTTACAAACATTACCTTATGCTAAAGAAAGTATTATTGAACTGTGTTTATCTCACGTTGTAGGTAACAAGGTTCAGCAAGCATACAATCGCAGTACATATTTTGATGAACGAAAAATTTTAATGCAGGAATGGGGAAACTTTATTGAAAGTTGCGGTGACTATAAATCATTGTTACAAAATTAAAAATAGGAAATGACACACTGAAAGTAGTTTTATAAGCTACCAGTGTATTTAATCGGAAGCCTTAGCTTGTAAAGAGCTAGGGCTTTTTTTATGGGTGTAAATATGATCGAGCCTCCTAAAAACATTACATCTGAGCAACTGTTTTTATTTTTCGGTTTTATTTCTGCTGTCTTATCTAGTTTGGTAAGACTTATGAAAAACAAAGCTAACTTCACATCTTTTTATTGTGTTACACGCTCCGTTGTTGATGCCTTAACCTGCGCTTTATTGTCTTATGGAATATTTTTAATACTTCACCAGTATTGGGATATTTCAACAAGTTCAATGATCTTTATTGGAACATTCGTAGGTTCTTTAGGTTCAACAACAATCATCACTTTAGCAAGTACAGCTCTTAAAAAATGGATAGGTTCAAATGAAAACAATCAGCGATAAAGGCTTGAAGTTTATTCAGGTAAACGAAGGTGTTGCAAAAGGCTCTTTTGATGGTCAGAAGTTCAAAAGTTATTTTGACAAAATCGGCAATAAATGGACTATTGCCTGGGGGCTAACTTATATCAACGGTAAGCCTGTGACAAAAGATACAGTCCTAACAATCAATGAAGCAAACATCGCATTTAGACATCACTTAAGTTCAAACGAAAAAGCAATTAACGATTTGATGATTAGAGATTCAATCGTACTTACTCAGAATGAATTTGATGCGCTTGTAGATTTTATTTACAACCTTGGAAACGGTCATGCTGATTGTGATGTATGGAAAGCTGTTAAGACACATGATTTTTCAAAAATTGAGCAAGCATTTCTAGCTCATAACAAAGTAAGTGGTAAATACAATCAGGGCTTAGCTAACAGACGAAAGAAAGAAATCGCTTTATTTACTCAGGCAAAATATGGAAGTTATTAAAGCAGAAACTAAAAAGCATACAGTACAGCGCAAAAAGTATCATCAGGAATTGCCAGTAGAGCTTGAAGAAAAGAAATTAGCTCTACAGGAAAAATACAGTGATATAAACAAGGCTGTATCTGTAATTGATCAAATTGAAGAAAGAGACGTTCTAATGATTTTAGATGACTACTCAAAATCATTAGAACTTGATTTATATCATATTGCTGAAAGTTTCCATATCTCACCTGTAACCTTAAATAAGGTTCTTACCTCTGATAAATACAAAGAAGCTTACGAAGTAGCAAAAGAACGCCGTAGCGCCGTATATGAGCGCGAAGGTTACCATGTCGCACAGTCACCCTGGAAAAAAATTCAAAACGGTGAGGAAGTCTCTATGGTAGAAGTCGCTGCTGCTAAGTTGCTGTCTAATTACTGTTTAGCTGTATCACAAGCTAGTGCTAAAAAGAACTCCTCCGAAGGTGGTGTTTCTGTTGTTGTTAATACAGGAATTTCATTAAAGATATGAGCGTAATTCAAAACATTACTTATGATTGGAAACCTCGTGAATGGCAGCAAAAATGTATTGATACACAGAAACGTTTTACTGTGTTAGCAGTACACAGACGTGCGGGAAAAACTACTTTTGCTATCAATGAGCTTGTGTTATCTGCAATAACAAAAAAAGGTAATTATGTTTACATCTGCCCAGTGTACAAACAAGCAAAGATGGTCGCATGGCAACCTCTAAAAGAAGCTGTTGCTATTTTTAAAGATGTTGTTGATAAATGCGGTAAAAGCGCTGAAATTGTAGAAATTCGAGAATCAGAAACAAAGATTAACTTTTGGAACGGTTCAACAATTTTTCTTTTAGGCTCTGATAATTTCGATGCTGTTCGTGGTTTAAAGCTGGCAGGCGTTGTGCTTGATGAGGTTGCGCAGATGCCAAAAGGCTTATGGAACGAAGGTATCCGTCCTGCTCTATCTGATTCTAAAGGTTGGGGGTTATTCATCGGAACTCCTAAAGGTATCAATCTTTTTTCAGAGCTTTTTTATCGTGGTTTAGATCCTGAATTTTCTGATAATTGGACAAGTTCACGATTTACTTATTTAGAGACAAACGCTATTGATCCTGACGAAATGGAAGCGATCAAAAAAGAAACTCCAGAAGAAGTATTTAAGCGTGAGTATCTTTGTGACTTTAACGCATCAGCTATTGATCAGCTTATTAGTTATGAGCTTGTTAAGTTGGCTAGTGAGCGTGAGATTAACTTCAATTCTATAAAACATAATCCTTTAATCATGGGCGTTGATGTCGCTCGCTTTGGAAATGACCGCTCCGTTATCTGTTTTAGACAAGGTCTCTTAATTGAAGAGCCTTTAGTTTATAAAGAATTGTCATTAGTAGAGTTCGCACGAATAGTAAGACAACAAGCTGTATCAAGGCATTGTCACGAAATTTATGTTGACGGAACAGGTGTAGGCGGTGGTGTTGTAGATATTCTAAATTCATACGGTATCTACGTAAATGACGTCAACTTTGGCAAAAAATCTTTAGATCATCAATACAAAAACAAGCGCACTGAAATGTGGTGTCGTTTGGCAGATTGGATCAATCGTGGCGGTTGCATACCGAAGAACGCAGACTTAATTACTGAAATCGCAACTCCATATTTCGATGTTACTGATGACAATCAAAAAATCTTAGAAACAAAAAAACAAATCCGTGACCGTTTAGGAAAATCGCCTGATATGGCTGACGCATTAGCTTTAACTTTTGCTGAGGAGATACCAGTGTGCGATTTAACAGAATACGAAAAGGAAAAGCTATTTTACAGAAGTGCTCAAAGACAACGAGTAGCCAACAATCCTTTTGAGGAGTTCGAGAATGAAATTTGTAGCAGAGAAAATACCTTTATCTAAATTGTTTAAAACAGAAGGAGCAAAGGAGTTAATCCTTGATTATGCTCGCAACGGAGTTAATCCTTTTGCTGATAAAAAAAGCTCTGATGATGAAATTTTTGAAAGCATAAAAAAAGCTTATAAAGGCAAAGAAGATAACTATCATTCATACCTTTTCTTTGACGAAAATCATACCCCTTGTGGTTTGTTGGTGTTTTGGACAGTTTACGATGAACACGTCAGAGGCATAGTTGCTGAGGTTGATTCTATTTTCTCTACTGAGAAAAGCAGAAAAAAAGGTTGTGGAGCTGTAATTCTTAAGACATTAAAAAATGAAGCTCGTAACGTTGGCTGTAGAGGTATTTATTTATGCACACCATACGGAACAGAACTTAGCAAGGCTTTAGCTAAAAGATTTTTGCCAGTGTTCCAAATTAGTTATATGAGGGTTTAAAAATGTCACTTTTAGGATCATCAAAGTATGTAGCTTTAAATGCTTATATGAAAGATGTTGCAGCTTTACAGCGTCATGGTGAATCAGGAGCTCTGGCAACAAACTATAAAAATCCTTTATATAACAACGTAGCTAAGTTCATGCACAACTGGCATGAAGCTTATAACGCAGGTGACGCAGACAAGGCTAATGAGTTGATAAATTCACCTATGGGCGTGTTTATGTCACAGGCAGATAATGCAGGTGGGGCTTGGCAAGTTTGGCGTTCTAATGCCTTAACTGCAACTAATCAGCTTATGTTAAATAAACAAAAAGAAGCTAACGAAGCTCAAATAGCACAGCAGCAACAAGAACTAGCTGCTAAGAGCGATCAACAGCAACAGGAAACAATTAAAAATCAGCAAACAACAAAATACTATCATCAGCAAAATACAAAAAACTCTTCAATTTTAGCTGACAAAAATTCAAGTGGTTCAAGTGTGAATAACTCATTAGGAGCTAAAGATAGTTATTTCAATGATGATGAGATTGAGGAGTGGTATTAAATGGGTAAGTCATTAAAAAGTATAGGTTTAGGTTTACTTACAGCGGGTGCTTACAATCAATACAAAGCACAAAAAAAAGCTATGGCTCAACAGCAACAGTATCAGCAGTTAGCTTTACAACAGCAACAACAGGCTATGGAGTTACAGAAACAACAGGCTCAACAGCAACAGGAACTTCAACAGCAACAGTTGGCTTTGCAGGAACGTGAGCAGGAAGCATCTAATCAACGTTTTAATCAGTACAACAAAGGCACTTCTAATTATCAGCGCAAGCCAAATTCAATCAATGCGACTGATCTTACAAAAGGTAAGGCTGACAGTGGTCAAACAATCGCCTTAAATCTTACAGGTGATGATGACGAAACAGATGAGTGGTATTAGCAATGAGTGAGTTTTCAACAGGCACTGAACAAAAAAAGATTGATTTAATATGCTCACGTTGGCTTGATTTAAAGTCAAAGCGATCATCTTACTTAAATCAATGGCGGGCAGTATCTCGTTATGTTTCACCGTTCAGCGGTCGTTTTGATATTACTGATAAAAATAATGTTCGTGACACACGCTTTATCTTAGATGCTGAGGCTAGTCACGATCTAAATATCCTAGCAAGTGGTTTAATGAGTGGCGCAAGTTCACCAGCTCGTCCATGGTTTAAAGTTGAACCTAACGATCAAGCTTTGAATAATGATTATTCAGTCATTGAATTTTGCGATGCTGTAAACAAAATTCTTTTAAAAGTTTTCAGTGCCAGTAACACCTATAACACATTACATTCAATGTATCGTGAGCTTGCTTTGTTTGGTATTGCTTGTGATTTAGTTTATGACAGTGACGAACACGGCATTCAGCATCATCTTTTATCAGCAGGTGAATACTGTGTTGATGTTGATAACAACGGCGAAATTGACACTTTATATCGAAATTTTACTTTAACTACAGCTCAAGTGGTAAAAGAGTTTGGATATAACAATACACCTAAAGAAATTCAAGATACCTACAATCGAGGTGATTTAGGTAGTTATTGGGAGTTTTTGCACGCAATCGAACCTCGCATTGATCGTGATCCTAAGAGTAAATCTAATAACAATAAAGCTTGGGCTAGCTACTATTGTTCACTATCAACACGTCCTGCAATTATTAGAGAGAGTGGTTATGACTACTTCCCCGCATTAGTTCCTCGTTGGGACGTTTTAGGAACTGATGCTTATGGCACATCACCATCAATAAACTGCTTACCTGACATTAAACAGCTTCAACAGGAAACATTGAGAAAGGCTGAAATTATCGACCATTTATCAAAGCCTCCTCTTCAAGTGCCAAACTCAGCTAGACAATCGCCTATATCACTAGCTACAGGTGCAATTAACTATACACAATCAACATCTCCTGAGCAGATGATACGACCTATTACACAAGGCATCGGAGACATAAACAGCCTTACAGCTGATATTGCATCTATTAAAGACAGCATCAGACGTTCTTATTTCGTTGACTTGTTTCAGATGGTAGGAAGCACCGCAGGTGACCGCAGAACTACTGTAGAAATTTACGCTTTGCAACACGAGCAGATGCTATCCCTGGGACCAGTAGTCGAGCGTTCACAGAATGAGCTATTAGGTAGATTGGTAAATCTTACATTTAGAAAGTTAGGTGAACGTGGTTTATTACCTGAGTTGCCACCTGCGCTAGAGAATAAGCCTTTGACAGTTGAGTTTACCTCTGTGTTAGCTCAATCACAAAAATCAGTAGATATTAACTCAGTTGATAGATTAGTAAGCGCTATTTCAGCAGCTGCACAAATCGCTCCTGAGGTTTTAGATCGTATTGATCCTGACGGCTATGTTGACGAATATCGTGACCGTTTGGGCGTTGCACCTAAGATTTTACGCAGTCGTGAAGATGCGCAGAAGATTAGAGAACAAAGAGCACAGGCTCAACAGCAACAACAGCAATTACAAGAACAGAACATTCAAGCACAAACTCAATCAACAATGGCACAAGCTCAAAAGAATGGCGCAGATGCCAGCCTTGCTATGCAACAACTTGATGATGTAGGCGGAGGTTCACTTCTATGAATTTAGATTATGAAAGCGAAATTGAAAATAACGAAAAGCTGGTTGAACAAACTAAGCGTTTAGTTGTTTCTTTAAAAGCTTTAACAAAAACAGTTGATGGGAAAAGAGTTTTAAAGGGAATTTTAGAAATGTGCCCTTCACAAGATTGTTTTTCTACTGATTCAAACACAATGGCTTATCAGTGCGGAAGAATGGCGATTGGGCTTGAATTAAGAAATTTTATAAAAATACATTGTGGAAATGATTTATTAAGCAGTATCGAAAATACGGAGATTTAATTTATGAATGATTCAGCACAGACAGCTACGCAAACTACAGCAACTGCACAAGAGCAAACACAAGCACCAGCAGTAGATACCGCTCAAAATCAAAACACAGAGCAACAACAGGTAGTGTCAACTGAACAATCTAATCAGCAAGTAAATCAGGAAACTGAAAACTCCGCATTAAAAGATTTTGCAGACAGTTTAAATGTTAATGAACAGGAACAGGCAAAAGAGGCTGAACAACAGCAACAAACGACACCTGAGCATTACGTTCTAAAAAATGCAAATGGCGAAGATGTGGAGCCACAAGAACTAGAGATGATGTCACGTATGTTTAAAGATGTGAATTTATCTCAGGAACAGGCACAAAAACTTTATTCAGCATACGAAAAAGAACAAGGTTCTTTTATTGAACAGTCACAGAAAGCTTTTAATCAGATGCGTGATGATTGGTTCAATCAAACAATTTCTGATCCTCAAATTGGCGGTCAGAATATTGGGCAAACAAAGCTGTGCATTAAGCGTGTAATGCAACAGTGCGGAAACAAAGAGTTATCAGAATTTTTAAATAAAACAGGCTTAGGCTTTAATCCTGCAATGGTTCGCTTTATGACTAAAGTCGGTGAACTGTTAGGCAATGACAATCATTTTGTGCAAGGTCAAGCACCAGTGGTTATTAACCCTTTGAAAGCTAGATATAAAAATTCACCTGAGCTTTTTAAATAATTAAAAAAAACAAAGATAAAACAATCAAACAAACAAAACCTAGGAGAAATCTAAATGACTGCTGTAAATCCAGTATTGCAAGAGAATGACAGAATAACTCTTGCTGACTACCGCAAGCGTTTTGGTGGTGAAGATGGTATCGCAGACGTTGCCGAAACTTTGAACGAAAGTAATGAAGTTATGCAAGATATTGTCTATAAAGAAGGCAATATGGATAACGGCGATCGCCAAACATACCGTTTATCATTACCTGATGTTTATGAGAAGGTATTTAATAAAGGTACTAAAGCATCAAAATCAAGCGTAGGAACTGTAGAGGAAACCTGCGCTTTAATTGAAGCTCGTGCTGAGGTTGACGCTGATTTAGCTAATTTAAACGGTAAGGCAGCACAACTTAGAGCACAAGAAGACAAAGCCTTTATTGAAGCTATTGCACAAAAAGAAACTTATTTGTATTTCAAAGGCAATACTGATAACGGCAATGTTTTTGATGGCTTTGAGCGTAGATACAATACACGTAATGTTAAGAAAGATTTACGTGCATCTAACGTTATTGATGCTTCAAATAACGCTGACGCATCAGCCTTAAAAGGCAAAAAATTAAGTTCAATTTGGCTTGTAGGCTGGGGTGATGACGTTTACAGTCCATATCCTAAAGGCTCAAAAATGGGCTTAAGAGTAGAAGACAAAGGAGCGATCTTCTTACCTGACGAGGAAGGTCTCGTAAATGAAGTGTACACTACAATGTACAAGAAGTCAGTCGGCTTAATGGTGAAGGACTGGCGCAAGGTTGTTAGAATTTGTAACATTGACGTAGATATGTTACGTACTAATCAAGGTGTAGGTAATCCTGATTTGCAGAAACAAGGTTGGAACTTAATCACTCTGATGCTTGATGCTATTACTAAGTTACCAGCTGATGCAAAAGGCAATTTCAAGTTTTATATGAACCGTGATGTCTTTGCAAGCTTAAACTCATTGTCATTACGTTCTGATACCAAGGTTATCGAATGGCAGAAAGCAACAGATGCTTTTGGTAAAGGTAATTCATGGGCAAACTTCCAAGGCATTCCTATGCGCCGTGTAGATCAATTAACTAACGATGAAACTATCGTAAGTTAGGAGTAAAAAAAATGATTAAAGATGCAAGAGCGTTTTTCTCAGATGAGCAGGTTGTAACCGAAACAACTTATGCTCAAAAGGCTTATGACTTTATGGCAGCATGGGATCATGCAATCGGAAGCCAGTTATATGTAACTTGTATTTGTAACGGCGATTTTGCAAAAGATCTACGTGTGCAAGTTATAGGCTCAACTGACGGTAAGACATGGGACGTAAAGCGTCCACTAGGTGATAGTGGCGTTTATGCTAAGGAAGATCTTAAAACTAATAAGACATTCCCGATCCATGTTGTTGAGACTGGTCAGAAGTATAGATACGTAACTCTACTGTACATCCCTTCAGTAGGTGGAGCGGAAGATTTTAACGTAAAAGTACCAACACCAACTGCACCTTGTCCTTGTTTAACTAACTTTGCTGTAGCTCACAAAATCGGTGAAAAGCGCGAACCTGTGGCTAATGCAATTACTGCATTCTTTGGAACTATCGCCGCAATCTCTCCTGTTGTTCGCTATGCAAACTCTGATAAGTTTACAGGTTAGTTTGTAAAAAACTGAATTAGGAAAGGGTACATATTACGCTATGTACCCTTTTTGTTTATATGGGAGTAGAGAATGACTGCTGCTATTGATATTTGCAACAATGCTTTAGATTTAGTAGGTCAAGGCTTGCATATAGAAAGCTTTGACGATCAATCTAAGGAAGCTGATCTCTGTAAAAGAAATTATCAGCAGGTAGTTGATCGTGCTTTAACTAAGTTTAATTTTTCGTTTGCTAGAAAAGATGAACTTATTTCTGAAAAAAATCTGATTCAAAACGTTGTATCTATTCCGTATAAATACACATATTCAATTCCTAGTGATGTGATGAATATCTTGTATCTTGAACCTTACCGTAAAGAAGGTGAAGAGACAATCAATATCCAAACATTGAAGTTTAATTTTAGAGTTATTGAAGTAAACAAAAAGAAGCAACGCTGTATTGTGACTAACAAGAAAGCTCCTTTTGTAATTCAATATCAAGCCTTTATTGATGATCCTAATCTGTTTTCTGTTCAGTTTACAGAAGCAGTCGAGTATCTTTTGAGTGCACGATTAGCCAGTGCACTAATTCATGGAAACACTGGTATCAGTATCAGTAACACTTTGATGCAACAAGGCATTATGTTTTTACAGCTTGCAAGTAGTCAGGATAATCAACAAGGTGCAGACAGTATCAAAGATAATCAATGCTCATTCATAGAGGCTCGCTATGGTTACTAAAGTTATACAAAGAGGTTTTGGCGCAGGTGAAATTACACCTAGCCTTTTTGCAAGAACTGACTTAAATCAATATGCAATGGGAAGTCGAAAGCTAGAAAACTTTATTGTACTTCCTCAAGGTGCTGTTAGAACTAGAGCAGGTTTTCGTTTTGTAGGACCGGCAATAAACAGTAATTTGCCAGTACGCTTAATTCCATTTAGATATAGCTCAGAACAAACTTATGCTTTAGAGTTTGGCGATAAGACATTACGCATTATTGATCATGGGCAATATATAGCGAATAACAATGGCGATATTTACCAAATCTCAACACCGTATGCAGCCGTTGATCTAGCAGATATTGACTATGCTCAAAATGCCGATGTGCTCACATTAACCTCACCTGAATATATGCCTTATGAGCTTAGAAGATACGGCTATAATGATTGGCGTTTCGTGGCTGTGTCCGTTACTCCTACCGTAGCACCACCAAAAGGCTTGTCTTACTCTGCTATTTATCCTAGTTCAATGACAGATAGCGAAGCTAAAACTAAGGATAAAATAGAATGTAATTATGTTGTAACAGCTGTAGATGCTAACGATAAAGAATCGCTTGCAAGTTCTAACCTTGTTGCTCGTGGAAATTATTATATAAGTGGTGCAAAGATCCGCGTTCAATGGCAAGGCGTAGCAGGTGCTAGTTATTACAAAGTTTACAGAATGGTAGCTGGCATTTATGGCTTTATCGGAGAAACAGAAGAATTATATATTGATGATGAAGGAAACAATCCTGATACCACTACTACACCACCTAAATATAAGAGTGTGTTTACTCAATCTGTAAAGGGACAGATAAGCTCAATCACTATCAATAATGGCGGTAATGGTTACTACTACGGCTTAAACAGTAATACTTATTACTTACCTAGAGTAATTACAATTCGTACAGTGCCTCCTTTGGTTTCAGCAAAAGCCAACTCTAAAGATGCTGATGCGGTTACAAAGTTTTCACCTAGTGTGACATTAGAGGTGTTAGATGGTTCAAGCGGTCAAATCTACTCGTCAACAAACATTGAACTGACAACTAAAGTAGTTTCTTCTAAAGTAGAAGATGAAGGTTATCTTTTCTATGAGTTCAGAAAAATTGCTTACATTGATAAAGTAAAAAATATCAGATTAACACAAGATGTGTTGAAAGTACCTCATGCTATTTTTAGATTAAAAGTAGATAAGAGTACAGGAAGTATTGATTACACAGTATCTGACAGTGCTTTGACTACAGCTAATTCTTATAAGAACAATGATGTTTTCAAACAACTGTATGAAAACGGCATTACTATTGATAATTTACGTTCTTTGTTTTCTCAGGAAGATACAACCGTTCAGCTTGATTTGAATGTAAAGTCAAATGACAATGGAAGTGGTGCGACTGCTTATGCTATTGCTAGAAATGGCGTTTTAGTGAATGCTAAAGTTACTAATGGCGGTGCTAATTACTCACAACATCCTACAGTTACTGTCTTATCCTCAATAGGCTGGGGTGCTGTCTTAACTCCTAATTTACAGAACTCTACAGATAAAGATTATCCAGGTGCCGTTGCACAATACGATCAACGCAGAGTATTTGCAGGGTCATATAATAATCCACTTCGTGTTTGGTTTACAAATGCTGGTTTTCAAGATTTGATGGTGTATCACTTACCTAGCCTTGATACAGATAGAATTGAAATCACAGCAGTAACTTCTGATGCTGATAGAATTAAGCATCTTGTCGCTGTAGATTCTTTATTGTTATTAACAGGTTCAAGTGAATTACGAGTATTCACTCAAAACAGTGATGCTTTAACACCTAGCTCTGTAGCTGTTCGTGCTCAGTCGTTTATCGGAGCAAACAAAGTTCAGCCTTTAATCTGTAATAACACTGTGATTTACGCTTCACAGCGTGGCGGTCACGTTCGAGCTTTGGGGTATAACTATCAGCAAAGCGGTTATACATCTAGTGATATTAGTGTTCGAGCACCGCATCTTTTTGACGGTAAGGACATCGTATCTTTAGCTCTACAAAAATCACCTATTCAAGTGCTATGGGCGGTAACCTCTGACGGTGTGCTGCTGTCATGTACATTCACACCTGAACAATCACAAATCGCATGGACTAGACATTCAACTTTAAACGGTAAGTTTGAATCGGTTTGTTGTATTTCGGAAGGCACAGAAGATCATCTATACGCTGTTGTAATCCGAGATCAAAAACGTTACATCGAACGCATGAGTAATTTCCAGGTGTCTAATGCAACTGCAACCTATCGTTATCTTGACTGCTATCTTGATGGTGTATTCTCTACAGCTAAATCTGAAATCAGCGGTTTAGATCATCTTGAAGGTAAGACTGTTTCTGTCTTTGTTGATGGTAAACAGCAAAAAAGCAAAAAAGTTGTACAGGGAATGATAAGTTTAGATACAGCAGGAAAAAATATCGCAGTCGGTTTACCTATTGACTACAGCTTTGTTTCAGTTCCTTTGATTGTTTCTAATACTGAATCTGAATTACAAGGAAGAACAAAGAATATCTCACAAGTTCAGTTGAGAGTTAGCTATGACGGTGACTTGTATTCACGCAATTATCCACACGGAAAAGAGTATATATGCTCTAAAGTAGATCAATACAGTACACCTACTGATGATGATTCTTATTTAGTTAAAGTCGTGATTGATGGTGCTTGGGAGGAACAATCACAATTTGCAATCAGTCATAAAGACTGTTTGCCAGTAGAAATTCAAAGCGTGATCTTAGCAGTATCTTATGAAGACGGGAAATAACGATGGCAATACCACAATACACACAAGCTAATTACGGCTCTTATTTGCAAAACACAAGAGTAACGATTCTCAATCAAAATACATCTATCAGTAGTAATCAGTTTTCACAAAAGGCAATGAATACTGGCACTACAAGAATGAAAAACTATGCTGATAAGATACCAAATAAAAACGCATGGACAACTATCGCAAAGTCGGCAATTTATGCTTCTGCTGAGTTTATGTCTGCAATGCAACAAAGGCGCTCTTTAGAAGCTAATTCAAGCAATGCTTTTTATCAGGCTCAACAGGCTAACCTTAATGCAGAGCTTGCAAAGTTAGATAAACAGAATCTAGATGTTGCAACTGTAGTAGCTCAATATGATGTCTATAATCAATATCGCATGGGTGAAGTTCAAGCAATGGAGCAAGGCGTGGAAGACGCACAGAAGATAGCATCTCAACGAGTTCAATCAGCATCAAGTGGGGTACAAATGGATAGTGGTTCTAAAGCAGAACTAGATCAAACAAACGTATTAAGTGCAAAAATCAATCAATACATTATTCAAAGAAACACAGACAGCAATGCAGCACAGGCAAGGCAACAAGTCTATGCTTTGATGCGTCAGGCTAGTGACGCTCAAATGCAGGAGGCTAATTATCGAGCACAAGCTTTAATTGCTACAGGTGAAGGTGTTGCTTATAACACAATGGCTAAATCAATTAAGCCTTTGGAAAATGCTTTTTTTGGTGCTATGGACAGTTTGCTTAACACTTGGGGTGGTGGTTCGTCAGCAGGTGGTGCTAATTGGTCACAGATGTTTTCTTTTAGGTAAAGGTGGAGTATGGCTGTTTTATTACCAACACAAAATCTGAATATAAAAAATTCTGCAAGCGCATTAAGTTTTCAGAACTCACCTAAATTGCAAATGCAGAAAACAGATACATCAGTACCCTTTAAAGTTGATGTAACTCAAAATTTAAAGTTTGCAAAAAATGCTTTAGATGTTATTGAAAAATATCAAGAAAACATTAGAACTAAGGCAAAAGAAAATGCTTTGTTATCGGCACAAAATGATGCGAGCGTTGAGTTTAATAATCTTATAAGAGATTATAAAAATTTAAAAGGTCAAAACGCTGTTGAGGCTTTACCTGAATATCAGAAAAAATTAGAGAATTTAAAAAAGAACTACAGCGATGCTTTTAAAGGTTACGGTGATGTTGCGCATGACTTCAATAAATGGTTTGACGACAAATCAAACAGCTTTGGTATTGAGTTAAAAAACTATAACGACAGCCAGATTGAAGCTGTAAATAATGCTGAAATGAAAGGTCGAATTTCAAATTCAGCAAATACTTTAACAGAACACTGGGGGTCACCTTTAGAAGATAAGTATTATCAAGAGTATGTTTCTGCAACTAATGCTGTTTTAGAAAAAAACGGTTATGTGCCAGGTGGTGAAGAGTGGCAGGCAGAACAAAGAAAAATGGCTGATGAGGTAACAAAAATTGCTATCGGAAATCAGATCTTAAATAAGAATTTTGGCGGTGCTATTGCCTCTTTAAAACGTTGGCAACCTAGGATCTCAGCTGATGCTTACAATGATTTATTAGCTAAGGCTATTAAAGGAGCTGAGGAAGAACAGGAGCGACAGGAGCGTAAAGCATTACTGCGTGAGCAAAGACAAACTAATTTAGAACTGAAACGTGAGCGAGAAGCTTTACGTGCTATTCAGCCTTTAAATGCTGTAGAACAGTTAAGATTTAAAGAAGCTCACAAAGATGCGACTTTTGAAAAAATGAAAGAGTTGTTCATGATCAAGAACAACAAAAAAGAAGATGATTTATCTCCAACTGATTATAACTATATTCAGATTATGACCGATGGGGACTTATCAAGACAAGTCGTTGAAGAAAATGCTAGACGTAAAGCTGTATCTGATACTGATTCTATTTTGGATAATAACCTATCATCAATCCTTTATGCTAAACAAACTAACGGCGAACTTAAATACAAAAATAAAGATGACCTTTATTTAAACATTGATGACCTTAATTTAAGAAGTTCTCTTATTGTTCAGTATGGCGACAAAGAAAAACTGAATACTAAGTTAGCTGCACTTTACGACAACATGAATAATAAAGCAAACTACAGATTAAGTGCTTTTATATCTACAGCTAGTGATGATGTGCTTGATCTGTTTTATGGGACCCCTGAAAGACAAAAAGAAACAGAGCTTACTTATGGAACTATCCCTTTAAATGATCAAAAGGCACAGGCTCGCATTCTAAAAATCCAGCAACAACATCAGGGAACATCAATAAAGAAAGGTGATGCTTTATCTAGTCGTATTTTAGATGAATTAAATATTAAAAGTAATGACTTATTTAAAGGTGATAACTCATCAAAGTTTATGTTCATTATGCCAGTAGCACAAGATCTTTTTACAAGTTATGTAAACAGTAATCTTATTAAAAAGGATAAGAACGGAGCAGGGGTCCCTGACATATCAGCTCTTAATCCAAAAGAAATATCTAACGCTATTGAGTATGTAATTAAAAGTCCTGAATTTGAACAGGCTAAACAGGACTTTAAAAATAGCAAAGATGTGATTGATGACACCTACGATGATCTAGATGATAACGATTTGCTGAATGATACCTTCTCTAAAGATGAGGTTAAGTCTCAGCTTTGGCAGTATCAATCACAATACTACAGAGACAACGGAACATATCCAACATCAAGACAGCTCTATTTAGATTTTGTTAATAAACAACAATCAAAGTTATCTGATAGAGAAAAAATGATAAAGTAACTTAATAAACTAGGTATAATAAATAACAAATCAAATATAAATGTAAGGTGAATTAAAGATGTCTGATAATTTACAACAGCCTATTGGTAATCAAAACGTTGAGTTTACAAAAGAACAAACAGAGGCTATAGACAGTCAACTTCAAAAAAAATTATCAGCATCACCTACTCCTATCTTTTATGCAGATACTATATCTGACGGTATCTCACAACAGACTAAGAACTACATCAGAGGTAGCACTCGTGATGTATGGCAAGATGCGGCAATATCACTACCTGTTTTAGATGAAAACTCTACAGACGAAGAAAAGAAAAAGTATGAAGAGTTAAGCTCAGTCAAAGCTAATGCTAGAGGTGCTTTGGCATTTGCTGAATACAATGTAAATACAGACAAAGCAAAGCAAAAGCAGTTTGAAGAGCTGTCAAGATTTTATGGTGCTAATGTCTCATCTAACGATGCCGATATTGTTCAACGTTTAATGTCTCAAAAGCTGATGAATGATTGGGTAAAAACATTTGACGAGTACGGTTTACCTGACAGCAGTATTATCAATAACGCTAAAATCAGAAGTAACTTTGATCCTGAAACTTACAAGTATTTTAAAACAGCTCAACAGGTTCAGCAGGATTCTAAGTTGTTTTCTGATTTAAGGCGTTCATTTGCTTTAAACACAGAGCTTAGAAATCTTAATAATAAAAAGATTGATGATGCTGTAGATAGTTTATCTAGTTCTGAATACATTAGATTTTTAAGCGATCAACTTCATGGCAGAAAATCAAAGTTAGAAAATACTAACAAAGGCATGAGTAATGAAGAGTACGAAGATCGTAAAGCTCAAATCATTGATAGATATTCAAGAGACACAGACGGCATTAAGCAAAGCTTGTATGACTTATTCTCTGATATGCGTTATTCGTTAGGCGGTTTAAATCTAGTTGATGATTATCGTCAAGCTAGACGCCGTGAAATGGAAGAGATCATAAAGAACAATCCTAACATCACAGACAAAGAGCTAGCTTTAGCATTGCAAAATTCTAATTCAGGTTCTAACTCTGTAATTCTTAATGCACTAAGTATCATGCTGTTTAAAGGTGCTGGAGAATATACAAAAATCTTAGGTCAAGGCACAGCTAAAACTTTGTCAAAATTAGGTGTAGATGTATCAGCACGTGTACCTAAAGTCGCACAGCAGGTGTTAGGTCATACTTCTAACATTGCTATTAACACTGCACAGAACACAGCTTTTTCTAAGATTGATGATGCTAACGTTAAATACAATGCACGTGTTGACGTAGGGCAATCACAGCTAGAAAGTTTGGCACAAATTCCATCTGACTTAGTATCTGATTTAGGTGAAACAGTAACTCAATCTGCTTTAGTATCTGCTTTCTTTGAATCATTACCACTACTTAACAGAGCGCGAGCAAAGGTTATCAGTTTAAAGAAACAAGCTAACGCTAGAGTTGCTGATGAGGTTGTTTCTAATTCACCTTTAACAAAAAATGATCCAGCTACCAGTGCTGAAATTTACGATGAACTTCAATCAAGAGGCAGTGACAAAATCTATCTTGATAAAGATGCTGTTACTGATGTTATTAACAGAGCAGATCAAGTAGAAAAGAGCGGTGATACTGTAGGTGTAAATAGAGCTGTTTTAGGTGATGAATTTAACGAAGCCTATGATCGTGCTCAACATGGAAACATGATCGAAATTACACGTGGTCAATGGTCAAAACTACCGCAGGAAGTACGAGACGAACTCATCGACTACACAACATCCGAAAACGGTGCACCTTTAATTCGTGAGTTGTCAGCCACTTTATCAGATAAAAAGATAGAAGAAATTAAAAATGATATTGCTGATAAAGTTCAACAACGCATTAAACGTGAAGAAGAAATGCGACCTATTCAGCAGGAACTTAACAAAGTTCTAGCTGATAATTCTAAGAATACATCTGTTGAAGAAAACAATGCTCTATCTAAAGGTATAACTACCTTCTTAAGATCAATGTCTGATATTACTGGTGTTGACGTTGCCACCTTATGGAACAAATTTAAGCCTTTAATTAAGCATGAGAAAGGTGTTGATTTTAGCAAAGTTAAGAATGCAGATAAGAGAAATGAACGTGGTTCATTTTCTGTTGTTGATGATGTTCCTGTGATTAAGCTGAACAGTGAAAGTACATTTACTGATGTATTACATGAACAGTCACATTGGTTCTTACATACAATGCGTGAGCTGTCTAAGGAGAACAAAGAAGTTCACAACCGTTTAAATAAGCTCGTTAAATGGTGGGATAGTTCTAAATCATTAGATTCTTTAACAAAGAAAGATTGGGACAGTTTGCAAGAACAATTCGTTGCTAGATTTATTGCTGATGCTATTGGCAATAAAAAATCAGACAGCAGTGTTTTAAATAATTTTAAAAAGATGCTGTCACGTAACAAAAATAATGAGTTGTTTAATAAGGATAACTTAGAACAGTTTGATAAAAAAACAATCACCGAAAAAGCATTTAAGCAGAACTACGGCGAAGAGTTAAATCAAGGCTCAAAAGATTTTAATGATTTTGTTGATTCTCTTTTTGAATCAGAACAGCTCTATAAAGAACAGATTGAGCAATATCCTATTGATGATTTGTTAGGTGAAATTGACAGCTCACCTCTACCTGACGAAGCTAAAAAGCTATTTAAAGACACTGTTAAGAGTGACTTAATCAATCATCATGCTGCTTTAAAAGGTTTGATTGATGAGTTAGCAATCAAGAAGTTTTTAATTGGTTTGGTTAATGGTCGTTCTTTAGACAAACTAAAAAGACAAATTATCAAAAAGAACATGGCTAAACTTCCACGTGAAGAGTTAGAAAAACAATTAGTCGCTTTAGATAATTTAGCAAAGAAGTATGAGAAGGTAAAAGAAGAGCAGAAACAGCTATTAAAAAATGATCCTCGTACTCTTTACATTGAAGATTTAAAAACACTTCCTATCTCTTTAAAAGACAAGAATGTTCCTAAATACATTGAAGATAAGCTCAAAGCTAAAAAGATTGTTGATAACAATACAGGTATCGAAGTTCGAGAAATCTTAGATGACTATGAGCGTTTACCTCAGCAATGGAAAGATGCTATTGATTCAGCTAAGGATAAAGAGCAAGCATTACTTGAATGTATTGCTAACTATTCTATTGAGAATGAAGCTAAACGTATTGCCTATAGCACAGTGTTAGATAAAGCTATAAAGAAAACACAGCTTGAAGGTGAATTAAAGATCAGTAAAAAGATTAGCACGATACATCGTCAATTAGGCACACAGGTTCTTAAGGCTTTAAAAGCTATAACTAAGACAGGCGAGAACGCTAAAAAGATTTTATTTAACATTAAGAAAATTGCACAAAACGATGTAGATCAATTAACTTTTAGTGATTTGTCTATATCTAGTGCTAGACGTTTAGCTGCTAGAGCAAATCAGAAAGTCAAAGTATCTTTGGCTCGTGGTGATTTAAGAGAAGCTGAAAAACAAACAAGAAATGAACTGTATCAGAATGAGAAAGCAGAATACATTGCAGATACTATTCATTATGTTGAAAAGAAAATGGCTGATTTTAAAGCTTTAGCTGGTCGTGATGTGAAAAAAGTAGGTAAAAGTTACGATCCTAACTTAATGGATTTATTAAGAATTGTAACTGATACTATTGGCTTAACTAACCGTAAGGCTAATGGTTTTACTATTGGAGATATTGCTGAGATAAAAGAACGTATCTTAAATGAAAGTGACTACTTGGATTCATTAGGTGAAGAGCAGGCTTTAATAGAGCGCGCAAAAATCGAGGCTTTTTGCAATCGAGTTGCTGATGTTGCTAATGATTTTTACGCTAATCGTACTGTTTCTAAGTTGTACGATTTAATTGAGTTTATGTCTGCATTAAAAGATTATGCACGTAAGACAAAAACATTCTGCGATGGTGAAAAAACTATTGAATTTAAAGATGTGCAAGAGCAGTTAGTTAAGACGACTTCTGATTTAAAGACAAAGAAAGCTTCATTAAATGGAGCAAGTCAGGGTAAATCTAAAGGCGTGTTTGCTGCCTTTGGTGCTTTACGTAAAAAGTATGCGTTTCAGGCTGAACATACAGTAGAACGCTATGACGGAAAAAAGCTTGGCGCTTGGCATGAACTCATTTATGCACCTATTGAGCGCGGTTATACTCAGATGAAGTTAGCTTTAAGAGATATTACATCTAAGCTTGGAGATAGTTTATCTAAGATTAAGATTGATAGCCGTGAGATACAGACAGATTTAATCATCAAGAATGAAACTACAGGTAAGAATGAGCGTTTGGTTTTAGGTTCTCGTTCAGGTCATTTTAACGGTCGTACTACTTTAGAGATCTTAGGTTTGCTTTTACACTGCGGTACCAACTACGAAAAGTTAGTAAAAGGCTATGTTGCTGATCCTGAAATTGGCGCTAAGTTTAAAGACGGAACAGAAGTAAATTTAAACAATGACAAATCAGTTTATGCTTGGAAGCAAGAACAGTTTAATTCAATGATTCAGTCATTATGCGATCAAGGTTTTATTACTAAAGAACTTTTAAATTGCTGTAAAGAAATATGGGCAACCTTTAAAGAGTTAGATCCTAAAGTAATGCAAGCTACACGTGAGCAGAACGGCTACGGCTTTAAACGCTTAGACGGACAGCCTTTATCATTTAAGTTAGCTGATGGTTCAGAAGTTAATTTAGATGCTGGATATGTTCCTGCTATTCTAAACTCTGACAGAGCAGTAACTAAAGCAAGTGAAAATGGAATTGATATTACTGCAACTGGTGCAATGCAAAATCAGATGTCAGTTATGGGCTTAAAGACACCTTCCTTTATTAAAGAAAGAAATCAAAAAGCGTTCCATGCTTTAGATTTAGATCCTGTGCATATCATCTCAGGAATTGAACAAGAGCTTAAATTTATTTACTTAACACCTAGAGTAAATGAAGTAAATAAATTGTTACATTCAAAAGCTGTTGCAAATGAGATTGAACGTATTGATCCAGGTGCTTTAAAAGAAAGATTTGAGCCTTGGATTAAAACACTTGCAACAGATCAAGATATTACCCCTGCGTCTTCTAATAAATTTATTCAGTGGATTAGTAGAAAGATGCAAGATACAGGCTTGTCAATCATGGCAGGCTACATAAAGAACGCAGGTGAACAGTTCTTTGATCTAGCTCCTGTGATGTATGAAGTTGGTTTTACTAATACCATGAAAGGAATAGTAATGGCTACTATGTATCACAATAAACTAAAAGCTGAGATTTGTCATAATTCTGCATATATGAATGCTCGTTTAAATGAAAGTAATAACTCCATCAATGAGATATTCAAGCGCATTCAGCTTAACCCTTTTCAATACACAAGTAACGGTCAAAAGATAAAAGCCAGTGCTCAATGGATTCAAAATTTTAGTCGTGAAAATGCGATGTTTGCACAGGTTTACACTCAAAGATTTATTGATGAGATCACATGGTATGGAGCACAGCAGAAGTTTTTACATGAACACCCTGAGCAAAGTAATTTAACAGATTCTGTTAAGTATGCTGATAGTGTAGTTAGAACTGTTTTAGGCTCTTATGATCGCCCTGACACAGCTTTAATTGCAAAGTCAAATGCTTGGTATAAGTTGTTTACAACATTTACCTCATACTTTATAAACAAGATGAATTTGTTATCAACAAAGCTTGCAAACAATTCAAGAGAATTTCAAAACTCAAATAAGCGTTTCTCTGATTATATGAACAGGTACGGTCACGATGTATTCGCTATCTCATTCTTTACATTGTTACCTTCGATGTTATCAGAACTGCTAACACAAACAGTGAATGGCAGCTTAACATCTGATGATGACGATGAGTTTAGAGCAGGCTTATGGAATGTCGCATTGTCACCTACTAAATTTGTTGCCAGTGGTAAAGCTCCTTTAATGTCAAATATGGTTGTTTCTCCTTTAGTTGACATGGCAGTTGGTAAACAATATTTTAGTTCTGCTTATATGAACTCACCATTGCTAACTACAGGAACAGCTTTTTTACATTCAGGTGTTAATGTTTATAACTCAGCCGTAAAAGATGCCGAGTTAAAATCATCAGATGTCAGAAACATTATGATGGGGACAAGTACCTTGTTAGGTGTTCCTTTTATTGGCACAGCCTCACGCCCAGTGCATCACGCAGTTGAGCTATCTAATCGTGAAGTCGAACCTGCTGATAATTACTTTATTGAAGCATGGAAATTTATTCACGGTAGATAAAAATCTATTTAGGAAATGATAGCTTTTTGGATAGTTAAAACTATTAGGAAAACTATCATGTCCTCATTAAGTCAAGACGAGATAAACAAGCTCACAAGTACACAAAGTACAAGAGCAAGTAATGAAGCAGTAATCACTTATAAAGGAAAATTTATCGGTGATTTAACTGGTATTTCATCTTATGCTAAGGCTCTACTTAAACCCTTTAGATTCAGCATTATTGGTGATGATGCCAGTGGTTATGCTGATATTACTGGCGATGCTCCAGCTAATTTAAGTCTTGTTGTAAGCCATGCTGTTAAAGCTGATTCAGCTGACTACACAGCAAAAGCAGGTGTTGCTTCATTAGCTTTTAATGCTGACCTAGCTAACCTTGCAACTTTTGCCATTGAATCAGGTGAAAGCAGTCATGCAGGAAAGGCAGATTTAGCTACAGAGGCAAATCATACACCACAAGCTGATCATGCAGATAAAGCTACATTAGCTGATAGAGCCGAAGATCTTACATGGGATATGATACAGATTGTTAAAGAATATCCTATAGCTCCAACTCGCAGAGTGCTTTATATTAAAGTCAATTCAGAATTTAACGATCCTCGTAACTGGGAGATTGTAGGCTTTAAGTATATACAAGAAAACGGATTAGTTAATGAAACAGATTTAACTTTATATCGTATTCGTTTCACAAATCGAGCATTAACCGAGGACTTCTTAGAACATCGCAAAATATGGGCAACACCTAGCCCAGAAAGAACCTTGTCAAACATCAAGGGTGAGATTGAAGAGATTAACGTTGCTGAGAATGACACAGCAATCGAACAATTAAACAAACGTGAAGCTAAATTCTTTAAACAAGAAGATTTGCTTTAATCTAGGAGAAAATTATTATGGCAGTAACGATCGAAAATGGCTCTTTTGTAGGTAAAGATGCAGAGGGTAACGCTATACGCGTACGTGGTTGGACTGATAACGATGTCGTAAAAGTTAAGACAGTATTAAATGACATTAAACAAATCAAAACAGATTTGAAAGGTATAAATGCAGGTCAGAAAGAATTAGCTTACAAGGATTATACAGCAGTTGCAAATCAAGCTGATATGCCTAGTGGTGTATATTTTTTAGTACCTATGACAGCTGATAATCAATTTGTTGCTTTTGACAAAGTGACAGGTAAGCCAACAAACACAGCACAAACCGTTGACCATTTCGCAATCATGTATAAGTCAACAGGCACTGACGGCAAAGTTAGCAATTTAGGTACACAAGATACTCATACTAACATTGACGGATTAGCACAGTTAGGCGGTGATAACTCATTCATGGGTTCTAATACATTCACCAAACCTTTAACCGTTGCCACTCCAACAGGCGCAAGTCACGCTACAACAAAGGGTTATGTAGATGAATTAGTCAACAATAAAGACGGTAATTACGTGCACAAAGCAGGTAATGAAGATATTTCAGGAGTAAAGAATTTTACATCAAGTCCTTTAGTTCCAACTACTGCATTAAATTCATTAGCTGACAATCAAGTGCCAAGTGCAAAGGCTGTTAAATCTTTGGTGTCAAGTTTTATTAAGTATTCAGACACAAAGCCTAGTGCTGATAGTGTTGAGGAAAACTCACTTGTAATGTACCCTGCCGAGGATAATATCTAATGAAAATGCAAATGATACCCCCTATCTTAAATGACACAGGGGATTGTTGTTGTCAGAATTGTCCGCAGTGTAATAATTGTGGGTGTGTTCCGGGCGGTGACGGTTGTATTTGCCGAGGCGATAAAAGTGGAGACAGTATCGAAAGTGCAATCACTTGTGATTTAACATGGAAAGAAAAACAACCTAACGGGAAGTATAAGTATTACAAAGTTGTTAGTGGTAGTTCACAGCAGAATATGCCCGTTGTTCTTCCAACAGCTACCTTAAAAAAGCGTGGTGTTGTTCAGCTTACTAATGAATTGTCTGACCGTCAAGATCTTGCACTTACTCCAAAAGGCGCAAAGACTATCAAGACAGAACTTGATAGCGAGACGGCAGAACGTATTGCTAAAGATACTGATTTGCAAAATCAGATTAACAAAGAAAAAACTGACAGAGCAGAGGCTGATACTGATTTATTAAATAAGATAAATCAAGAAAAAGAAGATAGAGCTAACTCCGATAAAACTTTATCCGACCGTATTACACAAGAGACAGCCGATAGAAAGAAAGCTGACACTGCTTTATCTAATCGTATTACAAGCGCAGAGAGTAAAGCTGATAGTGCAGTAAGTAAAGTAAACAATGCTGTTACAGGTGTTACATCAGACGGCAATGCAACCGTTACTGTAACTAAAGCTGACGGAACATCTAAGAGTTTTACTATCAATAATGTTGCTCATGCAACATCAGCAGACAGTGCAATAAATGCAGATCATGCAACTAATGCAAACCATGCAGACGTTGCTGACAAAATAAAAAACTTAGATACAAATCAATTAGGTAAAGTTTCTCTTTTAAGTTCACGAAGTGGAGATGGTAATTGGACTTTAAGTAATGTTGTAGTAAATAAGCCAATCTTTATAACTCATAACGCAGGAGCTTATCCCGGAGGTTGTCATTTAACCGTTGTTAGTGGAAGTAATGATTTGAAAACAACGCATCACTTTGGTACATGGGCTGTATTATCTGGACAGCTTTTAACAACAATCGGTGCTGGTGCTTGTGCGATTGTGGTACCAACGGAAGATACAGTTGTAATAAAAGTTGAGGATAGTTCAGATGACGGTGATACTTTGAGGGCTTATCAATGATTAGAGTGTTTGTATTAAATAATAAATGCGTTAATGTCTCATCAGATTTTGACGCTCAAAGATTAGAAAGTTTAGGTGCTACCGAAGTTAAGAATTTATCTATATTCAAAGGTTATGAAAGCGAAGTTTCACCTTTAAATACAAGTGTTGATGATAACGGAAACATTACTTTTAATTTTGATTTTAGTATTCAAAATAAAAATAAAGAATTAAAAAACACACAGACTAAGTTAAACGCTTTAAATCAACAGTTATCAGAATTAAAAGAAAGCTATGTATCTGCAATTCTAAGTGGCAACGATGACGTTGCTTTGCAGATTAGAGAACAATATCAAACATTACTGAATGGAGAGAATAATTATGATTAAGTTGTTACAAGGATTATGCCCACATTGTTATAAGCCTTTAGATAAACAAGGTAACTGTTCAAAGCCATGTGTTTTAGGTGCACTTGAAATTGAGGCAAAACGTTTACAGGCAGAGATTGATAAACAGAAAGAACAGGATAAATCTGCTGAAAGTGAGGTAGGTAACAATGGCTAAAGGAACAGGTACTTATGATGATCCTATTTTATGTGACGGTATTTTTACTAAAACGATTAACGGTGTTAAGAAGTTTTTTAAGATAAATACAAGTTCAAGTGTTGATACATCTAATTTCATAAAGAAAACAGGTGACACAGTAAACGGTCAACTCACTTTTTCTGATAACTACTACATTCAAAAGACAGACGATGCACATCATATCAGAATTAACGCTTGTACAGAAAACGATAAAGGCGCAGGGTTAATGTTGTACGGAAAAGATCATAATATGTACAGCGGTAATTTTGATTTAGTGGCAAGTAACGGTGTTAATCTTAGGCAGTTTATAGGAATGCCTAATGGTTCTTTAAAATGGGATCTAAAAGAAATTGAAAGGGTAGATTTAAAAAATGATAACTATATTAGATTTGTAAGTGGACTTACTTTTATGTGGGGTGGTTTTCTTCTTCCTGCTGAAACTAAAAGACAAACTGTGAATCTTCCCATTCCTTTTACATCAACTTATCAAGTTTTTCTATCAAACGCAGGAAATGATAAAGGCTATGGTACAAATATCGGTTATCAAGTTGTTAAGAAAAGTTTAGGTGCTTTTGATATACAACATTCATGGGATGGTAGTACAGGTTGGAGCTATTTTGCTGTTGGATATTAAAGACAAAGGGTAAACATGATGAAACTAAATGATATTTTTACAGAGCCTTACTTTGAACAAGACAAAGACTGCAATCAGATTGAACGTAACGACTACACAGCATACGCTCAATGGGCTAATGAAAACGGTTATATTATTAAAGAACTTGATACTAAAGATGAACAAGGTCATAGGCAGTTTACAGTTGTTGAACCTCCTAAACCTAGTCAAGAAGAGATAAATTTGCAAGAGACAACGGCTAAGCAGAATGAATTACAGGCTCAACTTAATGAGCTTATGACAGCATATAATCAAGCCATAATGTTAGGTGACACAGCTTTAGCCGATGAGCTTAAGACTGAGTATCAAAGTTTGGTAAACGGTTCTTAGGAGTAACACTTATGCTTGACGACAGCACCGTGTCTAAAATAGGTTTACCTGACACTAAAAATTAGTGTATAATACGCACGATGTTTCATAGGTATAGGCGCTAGCAATAGCGCCTTATCTTTTTATTTAGAGCATTGCGCAATTTTATAAAAAACTACATATCCTATGCCGCTAAAATCCTGCTCAAATCCTTGCTTAACCTCATCATCATTTAGATAGAATGAGCCTGAATATCCCCAACGTTTACAAACATCATCACTACCATTCAAAGCTGAAATCCAATCAGGAGTAACAGGATCAAAATCTATTTCGAATTTAGTTTGCTTATATCCTAAAAACACGACACCATCACTTTGGCTAGCCCATAATACCTTAGGTATGATGTCTCTAGGCTTTGGTGTACAGGCTGTTACGACTAATAATGCGATACTTGTAATAGCTAATAGTTTTTTCATAAATTTATTCCACTAAAACTTTGATAAATTCTCTTATATTTACATCGTAATCAAACGTACAAAATCTGCTATTTTGTTTAATAAAGAAAACAAAATAGGAGAATACTATTATGCTTGATTATGACACGCCCGCTAGCATATCCCAACATTTTTATAATGGCATTGTGATACGTGCCCACGTTCATTCTGAAAACGGTACTATTTGGCTAGTCGGCGCTGATGTCTGTAAAGCTTTACAGATAACTAATCCTAGTTATGTTGCAAGTAAACTAGATAAGGCTAATGTCAAACGTCATTTCTTAATCAATTCACAGGGAAAACAGCTTGTAACATGGTATTCACCACGAGCTATTTATAAACTCTGTCAACAATCTAAATCTACACGTGGTTTAGATTTTCTTAAGTGGTATGCGTCAATTCAAGCTGATTATGTACTTATCCCACGTGAAACAATGCTTAAACTCTTCGATATTTTAGAAAAGATGAAATCTTTTATCTAATTTATACCGTTCTTATTGCTTACTTAGATCTTCCTTACAGCTATTCTTTTTGTGTTGAATAAATCAACATTTTTAATCCATACATTCAAACACAAGGAGTTTATTATGGGTGATTATGCAAGTAAGGGACTAGCAAACGGTGTAGGTATTCCTGCATTAGTTCTAGGCTCATTAGGCTTTTTACAGTCAGGCGGTTTAGGCGGTATCTTTGGCGGTAATCAATCAGCTATGGCTTGTGCTATGGGAAATAGTGCCGTTGCTGTTTTAGCTGAAAAGGACGCTGAAATCGGTCAGCTAAAGGCTGAAAAGTACACTAACGATGAAGTTGCAAAAACTTACATCGCATTACATTCTGAAATCGGCAAGGTAAGCGATAAGGTAAATGAGCTAGCACTGGGAACTGAAAAGCGTTTCGGTGCCGTTGATTGTCAGCTAGGTGTTATGGCTACTGCTACTAACAATGCTATTCAGTCTCTGCAAAATACCGTAAATCATATTACTAATACTGTAATTCCTATCAGTGCTATCTGCCCTGAAGCTATGCCACGTTACAACACATGGACAGCACCAACAGCAGAAGCACCAAATACTCAACCTGTGACTGTATCAAAGGTAAGTAAGGCTTAGGAGTAAATTATGAAAATCAGTGTAGATAATTTCATTGAATCAGTCGATGAATGGGTGGAACAAAAACTTTTAACTAAAGGTACACCGATTCAGCAGGGGATAGCATCTTTTATTTATTTTCAGGGTAAGGATAAGCTTAAAAATTACTTATCAGCTTTGAATTTTTTAGCAGATGAAAACGGTGATTTTAACTACGCTGATTTGGAAGCTAACTTGAAAAAATCATTTGAAAAAATGGGCAATCAGTACAAAGTGCCTATGCTTTCTTATGTTTTTGATACTCAAGATTTGAATGAAATTCTACAGATAGCTAGAGGTAAAGCACATGAATAAGGCAGTTGATGAGTACACTGGTAATGATTTGAATGCTGCTATTGACCATGCTCAAAGAATGGCGATGGCAACTATAGAATGTACATATCACAATACTAAAGACGAGGACTGTTTAACTTGTGACGAAATGCACAAAGTTAAAAAGGCTCTTCAAGCTATTGAGATTTGTCACGCTTTAAAAACTAACATCAGATTAGCACCGTTAAAATAGTGCCTATTCTGCATGATAAAAGGCGATCACTCGATCGCCTTATTTTTTTTATGCGTCTAATTGATTCAAACAAAAATTTATAAAATCTTGTTTTTGCTTTTCCGTTTCAAAAAGGCTTAAGCCTTGATTTTTTCTTAGTTCAATAAAATCGGTTAGTGCGTTTCTACACTCTTCATTTTCTCTTTTTGTATAATCTGAAGCTAACTCTTTTAAAAATTTTCTTTCATTTTCGATAGTCTCATCTGCTGTTAAAATTTCATCACCGATGTTATTTACAGCTTTAGTATAAATATAGGTGCTTGTTTCATAATCATAACGTCTCGCTAAAATTTGAACTGTATATTCAAGATCTTTTGCAACCATACTAATATCTTTTTCAGCATCTAATATAAGAGTGTGAATAACGTCACCTGTATTTCTAGTCATGATCTCGAAATAAAAAAACGCTTATCATAAATATAATCGTCTTCATAATGATCAAAGCAAAAAAAGCAATCACAATTAGATGCGTTCAATACATCTTGAATACAATCAATTTTGATAAAATCATCATGTTCTGAATTGCTGCTATCAGGGACTAAATGCAAAAAGTAAGGTGTAAATTTAACTTTTTCAAGTTTAGTAACTAAACAGTCTTCGGAAATTTGATAAAGATCTTCAATGTTCATTTTTATATCCCTCGTTAAGTTGTGAAAAGGTAAATCATAGAGCACTAACACACTGCTAATGCTCTAACATTTAGCTTTTTAGCGTATAAAATACAGGTGTGAACGCTTAAAAGTAGAATATTTTAGATCGCAAACACTGGTAGCACTACAGCTAGAAATGCTTTTATATACCTTAGCAGGCACAAACTCACCATTATGATCACGCTTAATAGCTCTAATGATAATGCCGTTTTCTGTGTAAATGCTGGTGCCGTCTTTTTGTTCGTGCCAGCCGTCAGATATTATTTTTTTAGTCATTTTTTTGTATCTCCAAAAGTGCCTAATTTTCATAGTTTACAAGATAGTCAGACAAAAGTCTGTATTGTCTAAAATGTGATTTAAGGTTGCTATTTGAGCATTTAAGCAATCAACTTTGAATTTCATTTGCTCATCTGTTGAGTTGCTAATGGTATCTATTGCATACTCGCACATTGTTTGTATATCTTTTAATTGATTGAGAAGATCATCTTTTTTAACTTTCTTTTCAAGTTGAATTTGAAGTTTATTCATACATTACTCCAGCTAGTGAAAAGTGCCTATGCTGCTGCATGGCGTTATTTGTGATAAGTCACATAAAAAGACTTGATTAAGCCCTTTTATGTGACGGCTGCACCTGGCAACCGTCACAAAGTCAAATTTTTGACATCTTAGAATGGGCAAAATTGATCAACATCGGCGCTCAGTTCCTCGACTTTCTCAGGGGTCAAAGAGCCATAAGCGTGATCACAGAATGGGACGACTTGATCAAAGTCTTCAGCTTTGTTGCTTTCTTCACACCATTGTTTGAGTTGTTGATCGTGTCTATATTCAGCTTCTGAACGATGGTCAAAGCTGACTTTGAACATGTCACGATCTGCACTGTCTTTGTCTAGAATGTAAGTTGTTGAATCAGGACTAGAATAGCTTGCAGCAGCTGCAATTAGTGCGCTTTTCTCTTCTGCACTAATTTTTGCTGGGACCTGGTATCTAATAATTTGATCGTGCTGGTCTTCGTTTGGATCTCTTTTTTGTGCTGCTAGACTTCTGCGATCGTGAGCATTTATAAAAGCGCTCAAAGGGAACAATGTAAAGTAATGAACTTTACCGCCTGCAATTTGGATAGGGCATCTAGCACCTTTTGAGCCTTTTTTCACAATATAGAAAAGCTTTTTAGCTTGTTGAATAGTTGCAAAGCCTGTGAATGCGATCGCATTCTTTTTGCAGTAGTTACTTAGCACATTTGCGATGTTTGAATCTGCTTTATAAGCCTTTCCAGTTAAGAAGTTAAAATAGCACATGATTGTATTTCCTTTAGTTGTTAAGTTTGTGAGATTTGATACTTTTTTTGTATCTATCAAAGTTGTAAAAAACGGCTTTGATAGATACAGCCTTGAATTTCAAAGCTGTATCACTATAATTAAATCGTTAAGTTTGTGAAAAGCGATCAAAGTTAAAAACTTTGACCGCTTTTTTTAATTGTCAAATCTGATATATCCGTGTTTCAATTGTTCCCAGTCATCAGCTAAAAGATCTTCTCCCAAAGATTCATAATCAAAATATTGAGATTTCCAATCGTTAGACTTCAACTCTCCCAGTTCTTCCATGAAGATCATGCCTAATTTTTTAGCAGATGGGCGATCATCTTGATAGAAGACAAAATCACGATCTTCTAAGTGCTGAATCTGTTCGTCTAAATCGTCTGTACATTCACAAACTGCGTTAATTTCATCATCATCAATGCAAGGATCTTTTAAGAGATCGCTCAGTCTGTAAAGTGTCTCAGGATCAATGTATTCATCAATGTCAAACGGACTTTCGTAATCAGTGATGAAAAACTCGTGACCGTCTTTAATACCGCAACGGCGACAAATTTCATTAAAATTGTGTTTGTTGCGGTCAAATTCTTTAATATCAACCCAATCGCCGATTAAAGCACCATTGTTGTAAGCGTGTAAATCAGTTAAATATATTCTGTGTTCCATTTTTAGATCTCCAGTTAGTGAATGAATGTAAGTAAAAAGAATGTAACTACAGCATTAGTTACAACAACTCATTAGAGTTAGCTTTATTGCTTGTGAATGTGTCATTTATTCATGCTCCACGATGTAATAGCAAATCTCATCAACATCAAGCGCACCCCAGGCGTTTAAGGCTCTTTTTGTGAATTTGCTGCATTCACAAAGTGACATCTTAACGCCGTCGCCTTCCAGGCATTTTTGAACACGTTTTGTTAGTTCTTCAAAATTGTATCTATCTGAATCACACATTTTTTTAGCTCCTTGTTAATAAGAACGTTCTTTTCTTTCGTTCTCTTTATAATTACATTATAGATTATTAGTTTATAAATATCTACTATTATTTTTACAGAGAATGTATAAAAATAGTTAAGTGATTGAAATATCGATAATTAAAGTTTGTAATTTGACTTGATAACAGGCTTTATCTATACTTTTAAAGATGCTTTATAGTAAAAAAAAGGTGTAGAAAATGAGTATTAAAGTGTTGAATGTTGAATTTAAGAGCATTAGACAGCTGACAAAAGCTTTAGGATATGCATCTCAGCTATCTGAGACTTTTATTTCTAAACAATATGGAAGCCTTGAGCAAATGGCGCTTACGCGTCTAAAGACACAAGACAAAAAAGAAGCATCTAAGAAGCTAAGAGCATTGCTAGACACTACAGCAGCAGCAGGAACAAAAGCACAGAAAAAAGAACTAAAGACAATTTACAAATGTTTGTTTGCTGCCTGGTCTCAGCTTGATGAACTCCAGCAGCTAACAATTATTAAGACAGTCGCAGGCGCTGAAAACGTTGATTATGAAGAGCTAGAAGAAAAGGTAAGAAAATTCAAAGAGTTAAATATGAAGTAGTAAGATTATAACTATAGTCTATTGACTTGCTGAAATGAAATGAGCTATAAAGCGTTAAGCACGTGAGCACACGTGATATATATTTATACTTAACTAAAGCTAGTGAGCTGACTTAATTCAAAGTTTAGTTTGCTAGTTTTTTTTATTGCCCTTTGTTCCAGGGCGTTTAACTTTGCTTTGCTCAAGGTTTGCATTGCTAACGCCTTACAAGAAACAAAATAAGAGACAGAGAAAACGACAAAAAAACAAAAAGGCAATATAACGCAGACAAAAAATTCAAATTCTCTAAATTCTTTTCAAACTCTAGCAAAACAGCGTAAAATCAAGGTAAATCAATCAGTTAGTGCTGTTCTGTGCGGTTCGGTGTCTATAATCAACTTCACACCATGCAATATAACTACTTGATATATAAGATGTTTGCTTGATTATGCTATGAGTTTGTGACCTATACTCGTGACTTTGACCGCCTTAAAAGTAGGAACGATTACTAATTAGCTCTTTAACTTCGACCGCTTTGGAGCTGAACCCTGATGCCCCCAAACGTCAGCTTGATTTTTCATATTACCCTACATAAATTTTTTTCAATTTTTTGAATTTAGTCCCTCCACAAATTTTTTCTGATTTTTCAAATTCAGGTCCCATATAGCAATGCAAAGTTTAATAAAAGTGCAAATAAAAGTTTAAAAATATAAAAAAGAACTTTACAAAATTAAATAAAAGGTATAAAGTTATCTATGTACTTAGACATAAGTTTTCATGTTTTTGTATCTCCCTATAGTTGATAAGTGAAAGAACGTGTACTCACAGTGAGCAATGCTTACTTTTTTTATTTGATATTTAGGCTCTATAGATTCGGTAAGTAGAGTTTGCTGTGAGTGCTTTTTTAGAGCAATGGTGTAACGGTAGCACACAAGGTTTTGATCCTTGCAGTAGTAGTTCAAATCTGCTTTGTTCTGCCATTTTATAGCTATGAGATATTTTAAGAAGCTAAGCTGCGGGTGCGTTCTGTAGTGACCTTAAGATGTCTCATAAGTATGAAATGATTAGCGTAAACTAAAACTTTTTCGTTAGTCTAATAAAAGGTGTCATTTCATACTTAAGAGCTGTTTAAAAGTTTTCTTCCGTTTACTCTCTTTTAGACGGCTCTTAAGTGTGAAGTGAATGACTGGTTGATTTGATATGTACGGCATACCGTAGTTTCACTTCACACTAAAATTTGCAAAGTGTATTAGTTGCCATATCTTACTCTTTTACTCTTTGCCGTTTCTCTCACTTCTAACGTTAAAAGAGTGTAAACAACGGAGTGTTGGTAGAGTGGCTGAATACATCTGCCTACTAAGCAGACAATCACGTAAGTGGTTCAAAGGTTCAAATCCTTTACACTCCGCCATTATATAAATTATGCACCTTTAGTTTAATGGAAGAACGGTGAGCTTCTGCTTTACAGAAAGAGGTTCAATTCCTCTAGGGTGCAATCTATTTAACATGCGCTGCGGTTCGGTAATGTGTCGCATTAAAAAAAAACATTACTATTGCACATAAGAATGTAGCCCAGCATCTAGTGCAGTGTCGTGCATCCGACTGGGTACCGTCTAAAAGTCGTGAACGAAATTACGACTAATGGGGCAAGATTTGATTTATAAGTGAAGTGATCTCTGCACTTATAAAGGCTTGCCCGTGAGCCTGCAATCACGGTGCACCAGTTTTTTTCATTTTTTCATAAAGAACCGTTGGACCCCTTACTCCTTTTTTTATAAGGGGTTAATGGGTATTTTTTTTATGTTTAGTTTAAAAGACTTAACACCTTACTTATGGGCTGTATCTGTATTAGGCAGTGCTTATATAGGCTATTCGCTTACAAGTTCTTACTATCAGATAAAGATCGTAACAATGGAGAAACAATATGAACAGATACTTAATGAAGCTCAAAAGGCTAAGACACAAAAGGAACAAGAATTTTTTACGGAGGCGCTAAATGTACAAAGCGGTTTGTCTAAAGATATACAGAACGTTACATCTACTTATAATCATTACTTTTCTGATTTTCTGCCTGGCGATAGTAGTCGGTTGCAGCAGTCAGATAACACCAGTAGCAGTAAAGACGTGCCCTCAAATTCCAAAACTTCCATCTCAATTTCACAAAGTAAATGTCAATGCGATGGAACAGACAAAGCAAAACTTCGCAAGCTTTATGAACAGCAATTAACAGTTGCACGTGACTGCGACATAACAACAGCACATTACAACGCATTGATTGATTTATACAACAAGGTGTCTAAATGAACGCTTATGAATATATCCTGTCAGCTCTAATGGTGATGATGTACTTAGGAGCTATCTTTATTGTTTTAAAGTATTTAGCAAAGTTTTGCGATTCATGCTGCCGAGACTGGCATTTTTTAGATCAGCATTACAACGATGACTGGGGCGATAAATGACATTACCAGCATTATTTCTTTTAAATCTCTTCTTTTGGTTTTCTTGTTTTGTTTTTGCTATTGGCAAAGAAAACTACACTAAGACACAGCTATGTATTTCAGTTTCTCTTGATGTTCTCTTTTTGCTGATAGTGATCGGTATTTTGATTTATGCACATTATTACGTGCTATTCTCTTTTTAGATAGGAGTTATTTATGACTGATAATGTTTTACAACCTAAGCATTATATGCAAGGTTCACATGAATGTATTGACGAAATCAAAGCAATGCTCACTCCTGATGAGTTTAGAGGTTTTTTAAAAGGTAATGTTATCAAGTACAGATACCGTGCTAATTTAAAGAACGGTGAGGAAGATTTAGCTAAGGCTGATAATTATGCTTACTATCTGATTAACGGTCATTTTAAAAAAGCAGATCTTAATTCTAAGAACAATGTAAATGAACAGAATGAACAGAATGAAAAGAAAAGTAAAGATGAAATTGCTTTTAACAAACTTAAGGACTTACTAAAAACTGAAAGCATAGCTCTAGCAGTTTGTCAGTTATTAAGAGAGAGATATGTATATTGCCATAGTTTAAAAACTAAAAAAGAAATATACTCTTTGATTGATTTGACTAAAACTAAAGAATTAAGTACAGATACAGACGAACTGTTTACTCAATACAGAATCCATTTTACTGATGGCAGTAAAATGGAACTTAGTATTGAAAGCGCCTTTACTTTAAAAGATTGTTTTTTAACTGATTGTATGTGTCATTCAATAGGTGCTAGAGTGCTAGATTGAAGTTATAAATAACTCAAAACTAAAAGACTTAGACATATTAAAATCTAAGTCTTTTCTTTTTTTTACTTACTTAATGCTTTTAAGTCTTCACTAAGTTCAAACGCACTATTAATAACAGAATCAAATTCTTTGAGTTCCTGCTCCCACTGGGCTTTGTTAGCCTTAATCTTTTTCTGTAACTTAATGTATTCATACACTAAGCTATTTCTTTTAAGCCCTAAAGAAACGGTGCCAGTGTCTGATTCTAGCTCATGTGCTGTTTCCATGTTGTCAGCGTATTTTTTATAACCCGCATCATAACCTCTGCAAAATCCATCTATACTTGTGTTTTCTATTTCTTGGTCTGTTAAGAGCTGATTTTGTTTAGCTAGCTGTTCACGGCATTGCTTAAAGGCTTTTATAAGCTCCACTTTAAACTGCTTTGTCTTCTCATTATTACGCATTGATAAGATAACAAACATTGCCTGCTCTTCATTTAAGATTGTAGCTTTGATTTGTTGAACTCCGCCATTTGTTTTTAAAGGATAGGATCTTTGATCCACCCCTCCGAATCGCTTTAATATATCAATATTTCTTGTAACAATACGTGTTACCTCACGATGATCTCTATCAGCCCATTTAGCTATAATATAAGAGTTAGTAACAGGTTGTTCGTTTTCAATACGTACAAGTTCTGAATTTAATACTTGATTGTTAATCATTTGTTTTTCCTATTGAATAAAGATTTTTTTCGATAGCCCATAAAAAAATATGGGCGGTGAGTGCCGAAAAATGCGTCAATAGTCGCACAGTGTTTATTCAAAATATTCACACTACACTCACCATTCAGCAGATACAGCTATCCTAAGATAGTGTATTTATAAGGTGGGTATGATTTACCTGTCGCATAAATCATTCGCTATTGATCGTACGTGATTTTCGGTCACATTCACAATATAGAACAGCTTTACGAATTTTGCAAGTAAATTTATCTTCAAAGTGCATTCCTTTCAGATAGTGTCATTTTGAATATATCGAAATAGTCAATTTGACACTATGAGATAAAATAAGCCTTTCTACATTATTCTTTCAATAAATAAGATCTTATATACTTTTCTCATCATGTTAAAAAATTCAATCTTTGGAACTACAATCTCAACAGCATCATCACCGTTGATAATAGATACCTGGTCGACGATTGGATTGTATTTAACCTTCCTGAGAACAAGCGCATCTTCCATTACTAAAAAATAAACGCTGTCATTTTCAACTTTTTCATTCTCAATTTTAGTTACCAGTAGTCGGTCACCTGCTGCTATGTTCTTATAATTACTGTTTGCTAAAACACAAAAGCATTTATCTATTGACAGCTTAAAACTGTCGAATATCTCTTTATTGATAGTCAAACAAGGCTCAGGCATAGTTATTAGCTGTAGCTTGTTATCGAAATAAGTCAAAGTATTAACAACAAAAGAAACAGCTTGCTCACCAGCTATCTCTTCAATAGGCACATTGAAATAATTAGCCATGTTATGTACGACCTCATCGCTAAAAGGACGAAGCAAGTTACCATCAAGCCATTTCACAATCGTTGGATAAGTTACACCTAAAGCTTTTGCTAAATCTGTTTTCTTTATATTTCTTTCTGTCGTGAGCTTTCTTAAGCTTTCGCATACAGTTTTTGCGTTATACATATATTCTCCTTTTAACTTTGTATAAACCTAGTGTTAGTTTTTAATAAACAAAAAGTTGTAAATAATAAAGCAAAGCAATAAAAAATTCAACAGAAAATTTAATTTGTTAAAAAGGTATATACTAAAGATTTAAAAAATTTTAAATCTTTACTTGCAAAAATAAAGTTAAGGTATAAAATACTTAAACATAAGGTATATAAAAACCTAAAGGAAATATTTAAAGTGAAAACAGTAAACGTACTCTTAACAGAAGATATATTAGGCAATGCAAAGCTAAAGCTATCATCAAAGCTTTTGTTTGCTCGTATTCTTTTTTTAGCTTCTGTATCTACTAGAGCTGATAAAGCTGTTTTTTATTCTAATCAACAGGCAGTAGAAGAACTGCACTTGTCTTTAAGTTCAGTACAAAGATCATTTTCAGAGTTGGAAGATAACAAGCTGATTGAAAGCAATATCCAGCTAATCAACTTTAAAAAGGTAAGAAGCATCACTGTAAAAAGTGAATATTTTACAAGTTTTGATATGGTCAATTTGACCTCCGAAAATGTCAAAATGACTACATCGAAAGTGTCAAATCGACCATATCGAAATAGTCAAAATGACATTTTCCTCCTTATACATAATAGTATTAATAGTAATAGTAGATCTAAAGATAGTATATATATAGTATCTAAAGAGTTCTCACAAGAAGACTTTACGGCTTACATAGAGAAAATCTTTTTAGACTATAAAGACAAGTACATTTCTAAATATCCTCAGCTAGAGATGATGAACTGCACCTTAATGGCTGACAGGTTCTACCTCCACTATGCGTCTATGAATTGGAAAAACAATAAAGGCGCTCCTGTAAAAAATTTAAAAGCAACAGTCGCTCAGTGGTGTATGCGATTTGTTGAATATCCTGTTCCTTGTCGTCAGCCTAAACCTAAAACAGCACCTGCTACCAGTGATGCTGACGTTGACCGCATAGCACAAGGTATTGCAGATACTCAGTTTTCTGATGATAAAAACATCATTGATGCTGATTTTTCAATTAACGATTCAAACTTACTTATGAGGAAGTAATTTATGGACAAGAAAGATGTAAAACCTTTTGTTGAACTGTGGAAACAAGTCTCTGTTCTGTATGGTCGTGAGATTAACGAACAGGCTTACGGCTTGGTATTCAACGCATTAAAAGAGTTTGACTTTGAAAGCGTTAGAGACGCTGTATCTCTTCACCTTCAAAAATCAAAGTTCATGCCAACAGTTGCAGATATTTACGAGCAGGTAAAGTGTTTAAAGGGTATCGATACAGAGGCTTTAAAGGCTAAGGCTAATAATTTCTACAATCAGATTAACGATCACCTGGATACAGGCTGTGATTATATCTGTGATGATCCACGAGCTGTATTTGCTTTTAGAAGCGCTTTTGGGTCCCTTGCTGAATTTGGTATGCACTCAACAGCGCAAGATCCTTTTGATCGTAAAGCCTTCGTAGATGCCTACGTAAATGCACGAGGTGAGTTTGCAAGAGGTATGCATTGTCCTAACCTGATTCAGGGGCGTAATCATTTCTCACCAGTGGTTAGAGTTCGCTTTATTGGAAGAGCTGATAAGTGCAAGAAAGCACTTACAGACATTTACTCCTTCTCAAAGCAGAAGGCTAAGGTCGTAACCTTCGAGCAAAACAAATCTGTAATTCCTGAGTTAAAGAACTCTGTTCATCAGGAGACTGAATTTAACGTTGAGATAAACGGTCAGCGTTTCAAGAATGGCTTAGATGCTTTAAATGCAGTTCTCAGCTCATTTGGTATTACTCCAGTAAACACTAAGGCGTAATTATGAATACCTATGCTTTTGGACAAAAGACAGTAACTATCAAGCTGAACGGTAAAGAGATCGCAGGTCGTGAGGTTATTTTGCCTTTGCCTCCATCAGTGAATCAGAAAACTACTGTGAATTGGAGCGCTATTAAAAATCAGTTTGCGGGCGGTTATTACTCTAGTTTTCGTTCAAAGAAAGGCTGTATCAAGAATACAACCGCATATAACAGATGGATCAATGCAGCACGTTGTCTTTTACGTAAAGGCCATTTGCCAGTGATTGAAAAGCCTGTGTGCTGTTTTGTGACTATCGTGTTCAAAGACTATCGTATTCACGATGGAGACAACCGATTAAAGGCTTTGTTTGATGCTGGAACTAAAAGCGAATGTTTATACAAAGACGACAGCTTAATTAAATTCTTTTCAGTAGATACACGTGTTGTACCTGAAAAAGAATTTGTAGTAATGCACGTAATCGAATTAGAGGAGTTAGGAAAGTTACCTTTTCAATTAGGAGATCAGTATTTACATGACATCTCAGAAACATTGTACGAAGAAGAAACTAAATCTGACAGTACAGATGAAAGCTGACATTTTGCAGCAGTGGATAGACGCAGATTTAACGATCGGAAATTTACTTGATTTATGGGGAACACTAGCAAGGCAAAAATTAACAAAGTTTAAATATGAATCTCCAGCACATCAGCAGAGTGAAACATTTTTAGTTAAACGCTTTTGTAAAAAAGCACAAGCTGATTTGTTAGAGGAAATGATGAAAACTTTTAGAACGAATCACGAGTTTTTATTTGACGTTTTAAAAGATAGGTATTGTTTAAAAAAGATTAAGACATCTGCCAGTGATAGCAACGACTTACATTTAGCAATACAGGAATTTAAGTATTTTTTTACAGAGTTTGTAGAACTCAATTTTAAGGAACTAAAGGAACAAGAAATATGCAAATAAAATATGAATTAGATGAAGGTGCTTACGCTCCGATGCGAGCACATGACAGTGATGCAGGCTTTGATCTTTCATGTATGGAAGATCAGATGTTAGAGGCTAACAAAGCTAACACCATTGATACTGGTGTACATATTCTAATTCCTGAAGGATATGTAGGTCTTGTATGTCCACGATCATCATTCAACGTTAAAGGCATTGGTACACCGATTGGCGTTGTTGATGCTGGTTATACAGGCTCAATCAGAGTTGTGTTAGAGCCTTTTAACGTAACAAAGATTTTTAAGGGCAATCGTATTGCTCAGTTGGTTATCTTACCTTTACCAAATATCAAGATGATTGAAGGTAAGGTTATCGGAGTTGATACCCATCGTGGTGATGGTGGATTTGGCAGCACAGGAGCTTAATTATGGACGATTTAATTAGTTTATTAGTTTTGTGTAGTGCACTTTTTTTTGTAATCGTTGCAGGCGCATTAGGCATAGGTATAGGTTACGCTATCTTAGTTTATTTTGGTGTTCTTTAAACAAGAACGAATTTATTAACAATGGGAGTTTATATGAAAGACGTAGAAAGCGACATCAAGGTATATGTTACAAAGGACTACTCTATTTTTAATTTCTTAGAAAGCAATAGAGCAGTAAATCAGAATCAAGTCAAAAAAAATTGTTAAGTCAATTCAAGAAAAAGGTTATTACCCAGTGCCTATTTTAGTTGATGACAATTACAGCATTATAGATGGTCAGCATCGTTTTACTGCTGTAGAACAATTAAATCTACCTGTTTATTACATAAAAGGCGCATTTATTGATGATGATTGTATTTCTCTAAATGCTAATTCTAAAAACTGGAACGTAATCGACTATGTTAAATTTTATGCTTCTAAAGAAGTTGAATCTTATCAAAATTTATTAAATCTTTGGAAACCTTATTCATCTGACAGACAATCTGTTTTTTATTCTTTTGAAACATTTAAAAGAGCAGTTTTGAATGAAAAGAATTTTTCAACTGAAACAATAAAAACAGGTAATTTAGTTTTAACAGAAAGAATTGCAGATATATCTCAGAGGCTATCTATTATTAATGTTTGCTTAAGACAATACAAAACAACAGCAGATGCAAGAAGAAATATTGTTTCTGTTTTATATAAATTATTAAAAAATCACCTTGTTGTGCCAAATAAGCTGATAGATAAATTTGACCAACGCAAAGACAAGGAACTACCAGGATTTAGAACTGTTGAGCAGGCATTGTACTTTATCAATGACATTTACAACTATAAGTATTCAAAGAAAGTTGATCTTGTAATTGCATATAAGAACAAAAATTTAGACAAGGAAGATGAGCAATGTTAAACGTATTAAGTTTGTTTTCAGGAATTACAAGCAATATTCAGGCAGTTTAATTTTGAGAAAGTAGCTTAAAAGGAAAGTAACAAATGATATTAAAAGAATTTTTAGATGAAGTTTCAGATGGTCAGTTTATTTCTTTAAAAATTGGTGAATATGGATTTGGAATTGCCCATTCATTTAGAAAATACAAAGTAAATAGATCATCAAAACTTTTGGATTGTAAAGTACAAAGTATTGGATCAAGTTTTATTAACGATCAAATCATAATCAATGTATGTATTGAACTTGAAAATCTAAACTACATTAAGGACTTTTTTAAAAGGGATTGATTATGTACGAACTTATGACAAAATTTGCCTTGACCTTTTCTGTGCTCAATCTTGTGTTTTTGTGTTTTTTACTAACAAAGATGATTGACTACAGAGACAAAGCCTTAGTTGTATATCACATCTTAAAAAGACACTGCGGTGTTTTGGTTGAACTGGATAAATTTATCACTGGTAAGGAAAAGAAATGAGTAAAACAACAAAGCAGATGAAACATCTATTTAATTTAGCTGTTGGTATTCTTATAACAGGTTTTATTTTTGCAATAGGTGCAGTAATGGGAATAAGTTTCTTTTTAAGAGTATCGAGTTTGTTATGAGGTAATTAAAATGAATTTTGATGTAAAAGACGTTAAGTCATGGGTAAACAGATACGAAGTAAAGGTTGGGGATAAAGGTTATGTATCTAGCAATCTTTATTCTTTACAAGACGATTTAAAAAATAACGTTGCTCTAATTAGAGAAATTTCGCGCATCTGTTATGATGATGTTGAGTGCTTTAGTTGTAAAGCGTTTGGGACTATTAGAAGTTACGGTTTCTTTTTACCGTTAGATGCTGTCAAGGCAGACGAGCCAAAAGAGAAGAAGTATCGTCCTTTAAAAAGCATTGATGAAATGGATTGTTTGTTTGATTGTTCTGTTATGAGTGCAAAAAACTTTATTACTTACAGAAGTAAAGTAACAGGCGAAATTTATATTGAACTTCTTTTTGCGGTTTCCCGTGATAAAAATGATGTTTTGAGCTCAATAAATAATATACCTGTTCAAGATCTATTTAATAATTTTGAAATTAGAAAAAATGGTGAATGGTTACCATTTGGCATTAAGGTAGAAGAAGATGAGTAATTTGTGTAATAGTCATAATATCCAACTAAGCAATATTGAGATTTATATTCTATCTCTTATTTTAGAACACATTGATTTTGAGCTTGAACTTGAATTAAAAGGCGGTAAAAAGTGTCTTTAAGTGATATTAAAGAAAAGGTTATTCAAAAACTAAAAGAAGCACAAGAACTAAAAGAGGTAAAAGAAGATGAGCAGTGAGTCCATTTGTATTATCTTTTTATGTATTTTATATGTTTATCAGAGCTACCGCCATTGGAAATTAGAAAAGTTAGTTTTTAAGCAACTAAGTGATGTTTGGAATTTTCAACACATGGTAGTAGATGCGTTTGATAAGTTAGCAAAAGAGATAGAAGTAGAACGTTTTGCGAGGTTATCTAATGAGCAAGAAAGAAATATTAGCAAGAATGGTTTATCGTAAACTGAAACATTTACATCAGGTACAGTATGATACATACAGCACATACAGCAAAGCACCTGGATCAGATACAGGAGTATGGCACACTATTGTAATTGTGCCTTGTTTTGATGTGATGTTTTCATGGTATTCAGAAAGTAATCAACTACAAGTTATTTCTATCGAAGATAAAGATAATGTGACAACTTATCAGGACTATGACTTTAAGTTGTTTATCAAAGTAATGAAGAAAATATTAAGACGTAAGAGTTTTAATCTGAATTATGAGAAGTAAAAGAATGAAAGTTAGAAATCCTGAATACAACGTTTATCTTAAGAAAGATAAATATATCAAAGATTTTACAAGTTCAGTAAGTAAACAAGTTCAAAATCAAATATTGGCTGAAAATTTAGTTCGTATAGATAAAGTCAATGATCCTTTGCAGCGTAGAATTTTATCATCTGCTTTATTAGTTGGAGTGGATAAAAAAGATGACTGATAGCGAAATTTTAAAAAATTATGCTTTTATGCCTATGTATGTTATTGCAGTAACTAACTATCAAGGAAGTAGGAAAGAAAGATATCTATTTGTAAATAAATTTAACAGTGATGATGGGGAAATTGGTTATCTACAGTGTATAGACGAAGGCGAACTGCTGTTTGAACTAAAATTCAGAAATGAATATTGGTTTGATGTTAAAAAAACAATAAAAGGACTTTGCAAAACTTTAACAAAGCAAAGTAATATACTTGGTTCCCCTTTGGTTAAATATAGATTTGTTACAGACGAAGCTTTTTATATTGTAACCTCTCCTAAATTTAAACACAGAGATTTTATGTATAAATGGGTTAAGTCCGCAGATTGTAAAGAAATGAATCTCATAGAAATTGTAAATGGTGAACCCGTACCTCTGAAAGAGAAAATGATTTATGGCGATCCTGAAATTGATGGTGACTATGAATACGCCCTTCTCTGTCTTGAGGCGAACGGTTTTTCTGCTGCAAAGATTAAAAATCCAAAATAACAACATCAACTTACACACTGGAGCTAAAAGAAATGGAATATTTAATCGAAAGACTGTTTTATATAAAAAGAAAAACTGTTCATGGCATTAAATATCACTTTTTAAAAGTGAAAGAAAGAGATGATTATTTTGTCTGTTTAGCAGAAGAAAGCAATTTTCACATTGTAAAAACAGAAAAATTACAGACAAAGGAGCAGTTCGCTCAGATACTGCTAAACATCTACAAGTCAATGTATGGCGCAGATAACGTTGAGTTAGAAGTACGCTATTGTCTAGCAGACGATAAGGAGACGTTGTTTAAGCTTCAAACATATTTTTCAGAAGAAGAACCTAACGAACTTGTATATGGGCGTTCAAAATATGAATCAATGTGTGATGTATTTCTTGAAGAAGATTATATTAAGTGTTCAAAAGACACTTCTATACTTGATGTTATAAAGCAATTCTTAATAAATGACCTGATAATAGAAGATGATGCCATGTTAAAGTTTAAATCTGACGTTCCAGTGAAAAGAGATTTTATAGTTCGTTAAGTTAATTTTTAGCTTTTTTATAAAGCGTTCCTTTATTTTGAGGAGCGCTTTTTTTATATCTATTAAACTTAATGTTTAAAAAATAATATGTAATGTTTAATAAAACATAAAATAATGTTATATAATATTATAAAGACAATAACTAAAACAACAAACATTAAGTATAGATATATGAACGATTACAAACAAATTTATAACGAGTGGTTTAAGGTTGCAGATCAAAAAGCCTTAGATTTTTTCAAAGATCCATTTACAGGTGAAGTAGAGAAAGAAAATGAAATTTCTTATCTACATGCAACTCATATTGGTGGTTCTACTGATGCCGTGCTGCTAGGTGAATCTGAATATGCTGAACCTCAAGACGTTTTAGAAAAAATGCAGAATTTATCTTTTGGTGAAGATAAGTTTGTGTTTGACAGAGGACACGCTTTAGAGCCTTTTATTGCTGAGCAATTCTCAAAGACAACACATCTTAAAGTAAAAGAAGGAACAGTTCTTTACAACGAAAATTATCCTTGGTCGATTGCTCAGGTAGATTTCTTTACAGAAGACAATACACCTGTAGAAATTAAGACAGTTGGTTTTAATATGCGTGACAAACTCACAACTGACGGCTCAAAAGTTTGGGGCAAAGGTTGTGAGTTCAATTCTAAAGGTGAACTTCTAGCAGAAGACAACACTATTCCTCGTGATTACTATATCCAGTGTCAAAAACAGATGCTCTTTGCTGATAAAGAACAGATGTATCTTTGTGCTTGGGTGCTTACCGAAAACAGAGTTCGTGTTTATGTTGTACATCGTGATGATGAAACAATTAAAAAAATCATTGATGCTGAAATTGATTTTGTTTTTGCTCACCTGATTCCAAATGTTCCTTATGTTTTAAATGCTGAATTAGAAGAAGTCGAAGAAGGTGGAGTTGATGCTGTATATGCTGATGATGCCTTTATTGAAAAAGCAAAAGAATTAAAAACAGTCAACAAACAGAAGAATGAACTTGATAAACGTTCTAAAGAACTTACAGCAGAAATTAAATCTTTAATGAACGGTCATGCAGAGGCTATCACTACTAAGGGCGCTTTAGTTTGTACTTTAACAAAGCAAACTAGACGCACTTTTGATGCTAAGGCTTTTGCTGATGCTGATGCTGAAACTTACAAACAATACTTAAAAGAAAGCGAGATTTCACCAAAGCTGACAATCGCTAAGGGGGTTTAGCAATGGACTTTTTAAGCATTGAAGATACAGCAAAATTTTTTGTCAAATCGAAATTCAGTTTTTATTCATTTAAAAAGAAAAGTTCTGATTTTCCTCAGCCTTATAAAAAAGGCGGTAAAAACTTTTATTCAAAAACTGAACTGAAAGAATGGGCTAAAGGGCACAGAATTTTAACTGTAGAGGACAAATAAATGGCAGAAGAGATTGAAGTTAGGGCAGAAGTAATACCTGCTACAGAAGCTGAATTAAAGTTTATTTCACAGGCTCAAAAACAAATTCATACAGCTTATGACGATAGACAGCTAATCAGCATGATTGCATCTCAGATCGCATTGCCTAAATCAGCTCCTGACGTAAAAGTAAATCTAGCTGATGTAATGAATGTTATCCGATTATCTGTGTCAATGGGATTAGATCCTATTCTCGGTGGTATTTGGGCTTTTAAAGATAAAGACGGTCGATTAGTAACCTCAGTATCAAAGAAAGGCTGGCAGCAGGCGGTCGCCAGTCAGAAGAACTGCGCAGGCATTTCTTTTAAAGATAATGGAGTTCTTTTAAAGAAAGTCGTAAATCGAATTATTGGTAATAAAACTCTAAAGAAAGAAGTTCTTTATTACGAAAGCACAACTTGCATTGTACAAAAGAAATTGGCTGATGGTTCTGTGTGTTCCTTTGAAGGCACTGCTTATCACGATGAAGAGTTTGATCCTTCAAAGCCTACCTGGTTGCAACGTCCAAAACGTATGCTTCAATCACGAGCAATGACTATTGCTATTTCAAATGCTTATGGTTGGGGTGCTTACGATAAAGAAGAGTTTGAAGATTTACTTGTGTCTCAGGATATTAGAACTGAAAAAGCTACAGTCGCAGTTGAAGATAAAACACAAGAAGATTTATTGCTTGAAAACAAGACAGCTAAAGAAGATTTAATTGAGCAGATGAATAGAGCTGTAACTAGAAAAGAGCTAGTGTCAGTTTTTAAGAATGCTCCTAAAGAACTACAAGAAGATCAAGAAATAATTGACCTCGGCAAACAGCTAAGAGCAAACATTAAGGAGCAGTAAATGCCAGTATATCAATCAGACTATGTAAAGCCTGTTCAATCAGATAATCCTGATTATCATTCAAAATTTTGGGAAGAGTTCAAACTTTATCCTAAAGAGATTACAGGTATCAGATGTAAGGCGAAGTTAATTTTTTGTTCTGACGATTCAATCGAATTTGATGATAACAAGAAAAAAGATGTTCGTGTTGAATGTGAGCGCACAAGATGTGTGTTCTTGCTTCAAAAAGCTGATGGTAAAGATAGCAAATATTACATTGACCATCAATTTTGGGGCAGACGCAGAACAAAAGATAAGAACGATCCGAATGCAAAATGGGGTGAATGGGGGCAGAACTCTTGGGATATTCAGCAGTTAATGTCTATTGTGAATGACCAAAAGACAGCAGAAGAGCAGGCAACGAAAATTGATTGTCAAAACTGCACTATCTACCCTGAAATTTGCGGAACTATTTTCACTCTTGTTATTGGTAAGTATGGCGAATACAAAGGCAAGAATGGCGACTATGACCGAATTTCAGTGAACGTTTTTTATCCTGATGGTCGTTCTTTAGATGAAGTTGAACTTGGTGCTAAAGAGGCTTTAGACGTTAGGAGAGCCTTGAATAAAGCTCAGGATAGATACGAAGAATTTAGAGAAGAAAAAGAACAGACAGAAACACAGCCAGCTTATGGTTCACAACCTGCTTATGAACAAGCACAAGTTGTAGAGAGTGCGCCTGCTGCTGTGGTTGAGCCATCAGCTGAATCAACTGACGATGACGATTGCCCATTTTAAAGCATAAGGACTAGGTTATGTTGAGCGTGAATGAACAGTTACAGGAGTTATCAGACAAGATAGACATAATGTTTGATCTTCTTGTTAAAACTCAGTCACGCTCTTATAACCTTAAATGTTTCTGTGAGGAGCTTGGCATTTCTCAATATAAGCTGAAAAGCTATTACTCAGAAAACAAGTTATCAATACCTGCACCTTTTAGAGTGAATAAACAAGATCCTTGTTATTCACTTGAAGATTTAATTTATATGAAAAAGTGGTTAAAGCATCATGGCAACTAATGCAGAAGAAATAAAAGAAAATTTGAAAATATGGACAAAGGCAAGAGTTGCGAATCAAGTTGAAGTTGTTGAGCGTGAACTTATGGCATTAGTAAAAGACATCGCACAAATGAACGACTTGCAAAAAGTTGTTGGTGAACGCAATTTCAGTAAGCAGGTATCTACTTTTATTATTCAATTAAAAACATTTCAAGAACAACTTAACAATGATTAGAATTTCGATTTCAGAGGGAGCTAAATTTTTTTTACTCTCTTACATAGCCTTTTGGAAACGGTTAAAAAAAGAAAAATATAAATATCCAAAAGTATATAAAAACAAAGAAGGTAAAATGTTTCTTGATCGTGAAGAGGTCGAGAAGATAGCCTCCTTTGAAATTGATTTTCTTAAAAAGCACATCTCAGTAAACAAAGTATCACAGCTTCTGTTTGGTAATACAATCACATTAAATCAGTATCTGAAAAGAGATACTTATTGTTTTTTACCAGTGGAAACATACTGCGAAAAACAATATCTTAATAGAGATAAGTTCTACACATTTTTTGCCGATTACTGTGATAATAAAAAACTTGTTCCTCATAAAGTTTTGTATAATCTGTTATGTGGTTATGGTTTCTATTCAAAGCTAAGCTATGACATCATAGATTGTGAAGAGTTTAAAAAGATTAGAAAGATCAGGTTTACATCTGATTCTAATGCTAGAGTTTTTTATAACATCAATGATCTTAATTGCTTTTTAACTAATAAAGGTTTTCGTAAGATTACTTTTTATTAGGTCACGAAAAGGTCACAAATCACATCAATACCTTATCTTATCTGATGTTATGAAGTTGGCAAGCAGCACCAGTAACATATTCAATTCTTTCAAAGATTGCCGTTCAAATCAAAAATTTTCCAATTTCTTATTTCACAACAAGAAAATTCCTTTTACAATAAGAATAATCTTAATTTTAATTTAAAAAGGATATGAAAATCAAATGGATAATATAAAATTATGCGGGGGGGGGGTACTACAAATTTAACCCTTGAAGAGCTTAAGAATGATCTCATTTCTGATCTAAATTTAAGAACTGAAGAAAAAATTCTTGAACCTGCCAATAGAGATTTACTCTCAAAACTAATCAACAACGCTGAATCAAAAAGCGAAGCTATTGCAATTGCCGAATTAGGAACATCCTACAAAAGAACTGGTTTTCACTTTGATAAAAAGTTAGAAAAAATCGGAACTTCAATTAAGTATTTCAAGAAAAACGAACAGTTATCGTTCTCTCAAGATAAAACAGCAATTACTCACAAGTTGATCATAGGAGATAACTATGATGCATTGTTAAATCTGTCCATATCGTATCGAGGAAAAATAGATGTTATCTATATTGATCCTCCATATGGAAAAGATGACATGGGAGATTTTGCAAAAACAAATTATGAAAATGCAATTACAAGAGATAACCTTTTATCCATGCTGTATCCTCGTTTAATACTAGCAAAACAATTGCTATCTGATGAAGGAGTTATTTTTTGCAGTATTGATGATAAAAATCATGCGTATGTAAGATGCCTTTTTGATGAAGTATTTAGTGAAAAAAATTTTATTGCTGATACATTCGTTCTTGACAATCTTAAAGGTAAAAGTAACGATAAGTTAATTACAAGCATAGGTCACAAGGTTCTAGTATATGCAAGACAAAAGGATGCATTAGTAGACGCAGGTGGCTTTAATTTAATAAAGACCTCGGATGACAAGTCCCTTGAATCAGAATATCCAAACTTTGATAGTGAATCTAATAGTTTTTATAAAGAAATCCCGTTTAAGAAAACAGGACAAGAAAAAAATGAGAGAAGATAGACCGAACAGTTTTTTTCCAATCTTATACAAAAATGGTCAGTTAAGTTCAATTCAAAGTTCCGAATACGATAAAATTTATTCAGCTTCTACACGAACATTTAATGATTTATATCTTGGTTCATTACAAGAAAAATATGAAAATTTGGGCTACGAGTTTATTCTTCCGAAAGATAAACATTCTAATTTCTTGAGATGGACATATTCTTTTGAAGGTACAAATGATTTAATTCAAAAAGGTTATTTGGTATACAAGAAAGGTAAAAGTATTTATCTCAGGAAATATCCATCGCCAATAGAAATAATAAATAACAGTGTGTTAGGAGTCCCCAAGTCACTTTTTTATAGAAAAAACTATGCCAATGGAACTACTGACTTGGATGATATTGTTAAAAATTCGAATTTTTCTTTTCCTAAGCCTGTTAGCTTGATAAAAGATCTGATTTCATTACATAAAAACTCAAATTCAATAGTTCTTGATTTCTTTGCCGGCTCAGGAACTACTGGTCAAGCAGTTCTTGAACTTAATAAAGAAGACTGTGGAAATCGTAAATTCATCTTATGCACTAATAATGATAAAACCGACAAAAATCCCAAAGGAATCGCTTACGATGTAACTACTAAACGACTAAAGCGCATTATGACTGGTAGTTGTTATGATGGAACTTCAGATTTTGGATGGATAAAAATGAATGAGCCTTTAGGGGATAATTTGGATGTTTATGAGATAGAAAAAGTAAGCAATATAGAGCAGGAAAAAGGAAAAAATCCGTTAGAAGTCATAGATGAAACTTTATATGACGAAGTAAAAATGACACCAAAAGACAAAATTAATTGGATGTGCCGTAACTTTTCCATAACTCAAAGATATCTTTTAGAAAGAAAGGAGCAGTAAATGTTACAGGAGGCAAAAGAGCTTCAATTAAAAGCTGTCGAAGAGCTTGTTAAAGTTGCAGAAGTTAAAGATAGAATAACTTTTAAAGCACCAACAGGATCTGGAAAAACCTTTATGATGGCATTACTTATGGAGAGAATTCTTGAGCATAATAAAGACGTGATATTTATTGTGTCATCTCTTTCCAAAGCAAAACTAGCTAAGCAGAACTATGAAAAGTTTAAATCTTACTATGATTTTGGTTTATTAAGGTTGGTTGATCCTTATTTAATTCAAAGTTATGACAAAGGGAAAGTAGAAGGTGCTCTATTTATTCCTGATACACATAATGTATATGTTTTACCTCAACTCTTATATAAACAAAAAAACAGTATACTAAAAGAGCAACAAGTTTTACTTAAGCTTTTGATTGCGCTAAAAAGCGCAAATAAGAAAATTTACTTAATAAAAGACGAATGCCATATAGCTACAAATAATCTTGATAAGCTTAATGACTATTTTTTTAAGATCATAAATATCTCCGCAACTCCAAAAATTTCTAATGTTGATGTAGAAATATCTGAAATTGACGCAATTACATCTCATTTGATTAAGAAAGTTGAATATAAAGACAACAACTATACAGCTGATGATCTTTATGACGGTGGACCTTTATATTCTTCTTTAGAATCTTCACTTGATAAGCTTTTAGAATTAAGGAAGCAATATCAAAAGTTTAATATCAAACCTTGCATGATAATTCAGATCTCAAATGAAAAGTTAGCAGAATCTCAATTAGCCATAATCAAGAGATTGTTATCGACAGCTAAATTTAAAGATTTGAAATGGATTAGTACTGCTGATAATCCTTCTTTATGTGATACAAATGATCAATTGATAAAAAGTTCTCCTGATAAATGGGAAAAATATGCAGTTCGCAACGACTCATTAATAGACATAATCATCTTTAAGATGAAGATAACCGAGGGGTGGGATATTCCTCGAGCATGCATGTTATTTCAGATTAGAAACTCACAATCAGATCAGCTTGATGAGCAAGTAATAGGTCGAATCAGAAGAAATCCTTTACTATTGAATTTTGAAAAGGTGAAAGCTCCTGATGATATTAAACTCCTTACAACAGCATATGTTTGGGGAGTAAGAAAACAAAATCAGGATAAGAAATCTGTTGAAGTTGAATTAAAGGGAAAAACTCCTGATGAGTTAGCTAATATTAAAAATGAAATTCAACAAGAATTCAAATTAAAGGTAACTAAACTGCTTGATAAAATAGAAACTATAAAAACAGGTGTCAATATAATGGAGGAATTAAACAAAGCACCAGAGCCTATAGCTAGAAAAAGTATATTTGAACTTTATGAAGAATTCGAAAAATCTTCAAACAAGGTTCAAAATGAATGCTACAACTATATTGATGAAAATAGATCAGAGCCTTACAAAGCTTATTTTAGGTTTGTGAACAATCTTGATTTTATAAAGAAAAAAATAACTGATAAGTTAAAAGATTACTCTAACAGTATAGAGATTGTAAAAGATTGCCATGGAGAAGCTCTTGAAGTATCACTTCCTTTCTCATCTATGTACGTCAAAAATAAGGATTATCCTAGAGATATAGAACACTACATTTGGAAAAATAAAGGTAAAGATATAACCTTTTATTTTGATAGTGATGCTGAACGCAATTGGTTATATAAATTAATGCACGAAGGATACAAAATAAAGGAGACAAGTCTTTCAGATACTCAGCAAGTATATCTAATTGGTAAAAACTATTTGCCAAATTCAGACATCAAATATGAGTATTACAACGATGATGGAAGACATTTTTCATATCCTGATTTTGTTATGAAATCTCAAAAAAATGAGTACTTTCTTTTTGAAGTAAAAAGTTTAAATTGTTCGGCAACTCTCAATGTCGATTCTGAAGATTACACACAAAAGGTAATTTCTTTAAAAGCCTTATACCAAGCAGTTTCGTCAAAGATAGATGATTATTTTTGCATACCTGTAATGAGTGGAGATTCTTGGACTATATCATGCTTTTATAAAGGAGCATGCTATGAGCTTGATGAGGAGCAATTGAAGCAGGTAGTAAACGGAGAAAAGTCAATATTTGAATTTAGAAAATAAAATTTACTAGTTAAACTCCACCTTTACAAAGGTGGAGTTGCAAGATAAAGAGAGGGGGATGCGGACAAAATCCTGGACACCTAAACGAGGTGATCTATGGCATA